>WLWF01001227.1_pt1 | contig 21904 bp, 26 predicted proteins | sample 6718331 | NCBI WGS metagenome assembly WLWF01 (sample SAMN12718692, study PRJNA515312) | sponge metagenome | isolation source: marine sponge | host: Mycale hentscheli | place: New Zealand: South Island, Marlborough, Capsize Point | collected 2003-05-01
TAAATTTGAATTTTTAAAATAACTTTTTAGATTAAGAGTAAATATGTCTCTTTATACTACAGACAAACTGAAGAATATCTCTGTTTCTTTTATGAATGATTTAACTAAAATGTTAGATTGTATTGAAGAAATATCAACTCAAATTAAAGAAGGTGAATATCTTGAATTAATGAATGTTCTTAAAGACCTTCATTCATACAAAGATAAATTTAATATAAACATTATTGTCAAAGAACATAGAGAGAGGTCAAGAAGACCTGTAAGAGCACAATCAAGAACTCTTACAAGAGAAGAAAAATTAAAGTCTGAATTTTATACTTCTTGTGATAGGTGTGATAGAATTGTATTGAAGAAAGGTCTTACAAAACACAAAGAAAGAGGTATATGTCGTTCTATTCTACAAAAGAAAACTTTAAGTTCTATCGAAGGTAAAACATTATTTACAAAACAACAATTAGTGAATATTGAAAAAAAAGATTATGAAGAAATTTTAGAATTACATAAAGAAGAAGAGAAAGAAGAAGAGAAAGAAGAAGAGAATGAAAAACCTCCTCCTTTACCTGAAATTAAAGAGGAAGAAGAAGAGAGTGAGAGTGAAGAAGAGGAAGAGAGTGAGAGTGAAGAGGAGGAGAGTGAGAGTGAAGAAGAATAAATCCTACTTAACTTAAATTCTAATTTATACAAAAAATAAATTTGAATTTTTAAAATAACTTTTTAGAATGAAAATCAAATATGTCTAAACAAATTGATAATAAGAATATTCAAAATAGAATTATTGATATTGATAATGATATTGAAAATTGTAAAAATAAAAATTTTCTTTTCCGAGGAAATCTCAATATTCTAAAAAATTATCTAGAAGAAGAAGAAGACGAAGATAATTATTCTCGTCTTGTTCTTGAACTAAAAAAATGTATCGAACAATTGAATGATAATTTAGATAAATTACAAAATTTAAAATTAAAAAGAAAAAAATTACTAGAAGAATAAATCCTACTTAATTAAATTCTAATTTATACAAAAAAATAAATTTGAATTTTTAAAATAACTTTTTAGATTAAGAGTAAATATGTATGAAACAGAGAAAGAAATTATGAATATTGATAACCTTATATCTCTATTCGATAGTTTATCTAAATACGAATTAGATTGTATTTATTTTCATAACTATTTTAATTTAACCCCTTTTGAGGAAGTTAGAGAAGAAGTCCAAGTCCAGTATAAAAATATTTATGAAGAATTAGGATTTCTAAAAGGTCTCGGAATAAAAAATATAATTTATGAAGAGGAAATGGAACACGAAACACTTAGTTTTGGATTAGTGAATGTAGACATACTAAATTGTTTTAACAATAAAAATTGGAAACCTGTAAATATTTATTTGGAAAATTAATTTTAAAAAATAATTAAATATTTTTTAAAATAAATGGAACGATATGAAATGAAATTAATTCATAAGAAGAAAGAATGTTATGATTTTGTTAAACAATATCATTATACTAAAATGGTGGGTGCCGGTAGTAAGTATTGTTTCGGTTTATTCCAGAATGATATTCTTATAGGTGTAGGATTATGGAGACAACCTAATGGTAGACTTACATATAAATTATTTGAAGAGTTTAGATTAGAGGATAATTCTTCTATATTAGATTTAACTAGATTATGTTTGATTGACGATACACTTAAAAATACTGAAAGTTTTTTCTTATCTAAAATGATTAAATGGATTAAGAATAATGATAAAGATATTCATTTCTTAATAACTTATGCTGATTATAATCAAGGTCATTCTGGTATTATTTATAGAGCTAGTAATTGGATTGTTTTTGGAACTGGAGGAGATAATAGAAAAGTTTATGATATTAATGAAGACGGGAAATTATCTCTTACAAGTTCAAGGTGGTTGAAAGATAAAAAAAATAAAACTATTACTTTGAAAATAAAAAAAAAATTTAGATTTGTTTATCCCTTAAAAATTAAAAGAAATAAATACTTAAAAATTATTGGAGATAAAATAGATACTTGGAAGTCTCTTCATTCTAAATTAAAAAAAGAATATGATAATGAAAATATTTTCTCTTTGAAAGAAGGTGAAAAATATCTATGCCGTTTTTGTAATAAAATTTATCTAGAAGAAGATTTAGAAGAATGTGAGTTTTGTAATCATATTGGTTGTAATGAATGTATAGGTTTTGACGGAGATAATAATTATCTTTGTGATAAATGTTTATAAATTAAATTTGAAATTTAAGAAAATAAATTGTATTAATAAATAAAATGTCTGTTTATAAAGTTTATAGAACTAATATTGAACCGGTGAGTTGTCCGGTGTGTGGAAATATGGTAAAGAATTTTACTAAACATATTAAATCTAAAAATCATATCCTCCACGAAGAAGAACAAAATATAAAATTAGAAATTGTGAAAAGACCAAAAGTAGATAAAGAAGAACAGAAACAGAGGAAGAAGGAATATATGAGAAATTATATGACTGATTATTACTCTAAAAATCCTGATAAATATCAAGAATTACTACAAAAATCTAAGGAGAGAAGAGAAGAAAATCCCCAGAAGTATATTGATATGGTTCGAGAGAGTAAGAAGAAAAATCCCCTTAAATATCCAAGGAAAAGATTTAATTAAATTTGAATTATATTTAAAAAAATAAATATAATTTAATAAATATGACTTCTCAAATTGTAAAAGATATTATTAAAGAATGTTTCGTCTATGATAATGGTTTCTATTATATGGTTTCAATGATTGAACCTTATGGTAAGTTATTATTAGGAAGAAAAGAAAGACAAAATTTATTAGAAACTCTTGACGATTTACCTGATAATGAAATAGTAGGATTAGCCGAGAAACCTTACAAAATAAGACAATTCGTAGTTGATTTTGACCTTAAAATTAAGACAGATAAGATACAAAAATTATATAAAGAAGAATTAGTAATTGATTTGATTAAGACTTTTAGAGAAACTTTTGACGAGTGTATAAGAGATTGTGAATTTCTAAAAGAAATAGGAAAAGATTATAAAATCGATAAAACTTGTGTTTATCTTACTAAACCTCCTTATAAATCTGGAAGTTATGTCAAGAATGGATTTCACTTACAATTTCCCTATATTTCTATGTTAGAAGAACATATAAGAACATTCACAGAGTTAGTTGAAGAGAGAATGAAGAAAAGTTGGGAGGGATTTGAATTAGACGACGTGTCCTCTAAACCTTGGTTAATGTATAGAAGTAGAAAATCTGTTGATAGTGATATTTATAAAGTAGAAAAAGTTTTTGATAATGATTTCGACGAAGTAATTTATGAGAATGTAAATTGGACTGAATTACTTTCTATCTTACCAAAAGAAGATACTTGTGTTGATACAGATAGAATTAAATTTCCTCCTAAACCTAAAAAAGTTATTCCTAAAACGAGAATTTATAAAGATAAATCTAAAACTAAAATTCAAGAAGAAATAGAGAGAATTGTTCCTCAACTAGGAGAACATATAAGTGAAGAGTGGAAGAGTTGGTTTTCTATTGGAAGTTTAATTAAGAAATACTTTGGATTATCTAGAAAGGGATTAAATTTATTTCTAGATTTTTCTAGAAAATGTGTAGATAAGTTTGACGAGTATGAATGTGAGAAGACTTACAAGAAAATAGACGAGGACAATAATTATACTATTGGAACCCTTTATTTTTATTCTAAAATGTAATTATATATTTAAAAACAAAAATATAATTATAAAAATGACTACTGAAAAGAAGGATAAACGAGAATATTACAGAGAATATTTCAATAAGGAAGAGAATAGAATTTTACATAATAAGAGACAACAAAAGAGCAGGTGGAAACGAAGAATAAAAACGATTGAAAACAAAATAAAAAAATATCAAGAAGAAATTATACTTACAAGACAGAAAATCGAAAATTTCAAAATATAAATTTGATTATTAAATTTATATTTAAAAAAATGAATACAAATATAAAATGAGTAAATCAAATAAAATGTTGAAGATTAATAAAATGTTAGAGGGAGACAAAAAATCTATGATTAACGACGAAGTAAGTATAATTAGACCTAAAATCAATGTAAATGATAAATATTTATTTTTTAACTTAGTAGAATACTTAAACAAAAAAACTTTTAAAACTTATGGAGATATGAGAAAATATCTTCAAGAAAATCTAGGAAGAGTGTTAATTCATATTCGAGAAGGTGAAGGATTTTGGTTGAAGAAAGACGGGTGTGAAAATTCTCTTCTTCTAAATCCAATCAAATCAATTGGAGAAAAGACTAAATGTGTAGTTAAATTCAAACAAACTAAAATTAATAAAGAAATGGAAGAAGAAACATTTTTAACTAAAATTAGACTTCATAAAATTTTAGATATTCTAATTACAGACGGAAAAATTAAAACTTATTCTTCTAGTAATTTTTACCCTAAACAAAAAGTCCCAAACCATATTTATAATACGTGGACTGGGTTTGAAGTTGATAAAGGAAAACCTATTCTTTATCTTAAAACTAAAATTAATCCTCTTTTAGAATTTATCTTAACTCAGATTTGTAATAATAATAAAGAAAATTATAACTATCTCTTATCTTGGATTAAACACATTTACGAAAATCCAAGTAAGAAAACAGAGACCACTCCCATTCTTTATTCTAATACACACGGAACAGGTAAAGGGACTTTAATGAATTTCTTGATAGATAATGTGTTTGGAACTCATATCTCTAGTATGGGATATGGTTTAGAAAAAATCTTAGGAAGATTTAATTCTCTTCTTGAAAACAAAGTATTTATTGGAGTTGACGAAATGAAATCTAGAAGTAGAGGTGAATATAGTATTGATAACGAAAAATTAAAAAATATTATTGTAGAACCTAAAATTCAAATAGAAAGAAAAAATTTCCCTGTATACGATAGTAATAATCACCTTAATTTTATGATTAATACTAATAATTTAGGAATTGTAAGAATAGATAATAGTGATAGAAGATTTGTTCCTATTCAAGTTAAGGAAGATACACGAACAGAAGAATATTGGGATAAAATTAGAGACGAATGTATAAATAAGGAAGTAGCAAAACACTTTATCTATTACTTATCTCACGAATTCAAGGACAAAGTATCATTAAGACAAATTCCAGATAGTATTTTGAAGAAGAAAATGAAAGTAAGTTCAGCACACCAAGGAGATAGATTGTTATTAGATATTCAAGAAGGAGATTTTGATATAGAACCATACACACTTTATAATTCTAATAAATATTTAGAAGAAGATAAAAGAGAATTATTGAAAGATTTAATCCCTTCTAAAATCTTTTACAAAATGTATAAGGAATGGTGTGAAGATACTGGAGAGAGGTGTTTGAAGAAGAAAAATCTTTTAGAATACCTTATTACTAAAGAGATTATAAAAGAAGAAGAAGTAAGATTTATTAATTCAGAAGGAAAAAGAGTTAAATCTAAATGTTATAAATTTTAATTAATTTTTATTTTATTTATTAAAATAAAAATATGAGTGAGATTATAAATGGAAAAGAATTTGATAGAATTTTTGATAGGATAATTCACCCTGATAAATTACGAACAGATATGTTTTATATGTCAGAACCAATGAGAAATTATTATGTAGAGAAATTTTTAAAAGAAAATTGTTATAAGGTTTATTATGATAATCAATTATTCTATATTTTAACAGACGGATACATAAAATAATTTCTAAAAATATTGAATAATTATAAATAATGTGTGAATGTAAAACATACGATAATAATGGAAATGTAGAAGAAAATGGTGAACCTCCTGGTGTAGAACCTACTCTTCATTTTACTACTAGTTTTAATCCTAATGTAGATTATTTAGCATTAACTAATCCTCTTTATGAAGACGATTATATTAAATTAGGTTGGGACGCACCTGGAAATGACTTGGAAGGTGTCGTTTTACAATCAGGTTCTTTATATGAAAGTTATTTAACCCGTAATCATTCTAGTTCAAATAATCAATTAATGTCCCAGATTAATTTTAAGTATGATTTATATCCTACTGGAATTACGTCTACTGACGTTTTAAATGGTGGATTAGCTTGTTATAATAATCCTATATCACCTTACTATAGTATAAATATCCAGAGAACTGGAAGTTCAAGTCAATGTATTCTTAATATAGAAATCCACAATTTAGTTGTAGATAATACTTAAATTTTATAATTTAAAAAATAATTATAAAATTTAATTAATAATTTACTTTACTATCAGTAAGTGATACTTCGACAACTTTGAGGTAATGAAGGTAGATATTACACACTCGGGGGTCTACACTTCCTACTAGGTTTGCTTCGAGACGAAGAGAACGAGAGGAGGAAATAGGGAGTTGTGATAGACTTAACATTTGGTCTTTTGAAAAAGAAGTAGATTTAACAGATAAGTTATTTTGAAAGTCTGGATATCTTACTCTACCAGCCCCTTTAGATTGAGAACGGAGTTTGTTGTAAGTAGAAAGGAGTTGGAAATATTGTTCTTCTTGTGATTGAACTGGAACATTACTAGGTAATTGAACTGAACCTAATGTGAATTGATAAGAACCAATTTGTTCGCTATCTGGTAGTTGGAAACTATCTTGTGCTTTATCAGTAGTTCTAGTTTGATTTTGGATTAAAGCTGTAATATGGTCGGCGAATGAAACAGATTTGTTAATTGAAGTAGATAGAACTTCGTTATTAGAAGATTGAACGACTTTTGAATTGTAAATATCAACATAAGTCCATTCTAGAAGTTGTTTAGCTGTAATATCATTCATAGTCATAATAGTCATATCATTAAGAGTAGAACAATCAAGATTGAAGAAAATATCTTCAATTTCATAATCAGGAACACAAGCTACGTCCCCAACTTGGAATGCTACGTCGGGGCTCTCTAAATCAATTTCAATGACTGCTCCCGAAATTAGGGCTGGCGGACATAACTGCTCCCCTAAAGGAAGAAACACTGGGGCAACTTTACACATAGGAATATGCCATTCAGAAATAGTTCCAGTAGCACCAATAGGTTTTTGATAACCACCTTCAGAAACTTCATAACCCATAAGTCCACCAACTGAATTGAACCATTCTTGATTTTCGGTAAGTTTATCTTCAACAACACGATTAAGATTAGCGTTTAAGACATTAGATAATTCTACCCCTGATTTCGAAAAAACTCGAATATTTTTTATCAAGTTATAAGCACTTCCACTAGCCCAGGTTTGACCGGAAATAGAAGAGGTATCTTTTAGTTTAATTACAAGAGAAGAAGTCAGAGTATTAACATATTGTGCTCCAGTTTGAATAACACACCTCATTGTTCGTTCTTTTGTATATTTACGATTGTCAAAATATCCCCGTTTATAACTTCTTTCAATACAAGCGGTTGAAGAAGGTGGGACGGAGTAGACAAGATTATTAACGATTAAATTTTCAGATTTAGACATTTCTTTATTTATTAACTATAAAGATAAAAAAAAAAAATTTTTTTATAAATTTTCTAAAATAAATGAGTAGAAACTTAAATTTAATTAAGACCAGTAATTCAACAATGAGGAATAAGGCATTTGATTTAGGAGCAACTGAATTTGGAAAGAGTAAGACTAAAAATAAAAAATATTATGTTATTTACAGGGGAAAAATTATTAACTTTGGAGAGAAGGGATATAGTGATTATACTAAACATAAAGACCCTAAACGAAGAGAGAATTATCATAAACGACACAAGGGAATTAAAAAGAAAGACGGGAGTTTAGCTTATAAAGATAAGAGTGGTTCTTCCTTTTGGAGTATGAATTTACTTTGGTAATCTAATTTTATAAAGTTTTTTTTCTTTATAAAATTATAGTTAAGTTTAGTTTATTCTTCATTCAGTTCCGTCTTCTACTTCATTCATTTTTCTTAATATTTCTTTCTGTTCTTTATAACTTAAATTATTGAAATACTTTCCTAACTTCTCAAAGTCTGGTGATATTTTCTGTTTTTCAATTTTGTCTCCGTAAGAATACTTAAATCCTCTTTCTTTCAAACTAACCTTCTCCTCACCTCGTTCATAACGATTTAACACACTTTCATAATACTTATCCATATTCATTCTTGTGTTTCTAAAATAACTCATTCTTACTTCTTCTCAAAAAAGTTTGTTTAAAAATTCAAATTTATTTTTTGTATAAATTAGAATTTAAGTTAAGTAGGATTTATTCTTCTTCATTTGTTTTTCCTATATCCATATTTTTTTATAATAATAGAATTAATGTAATTATATTTTTTGGTGAATATTTTTCTTTCATATTTATTATTATGATTAATAATATGTTTAAATGTTTTCAATAAATCTTTTCTTTTTTCAATAAGTCTTTTACAGGGAGTTTTTTGTTTGGTTAATTTAACACATTCATACTTCCATTTTTCTAATTCGTCTTTTTCAAAGTCTGCTCTACCTAATGTTTGATAATTATTTTTTCTTCTGGTTATATCAATATTATTAGTCACAATACTCAATTTAAGAGCTTCTTTTAGTTCTTCTTCATTCCAAGAGTTTTCTAAGGGGTCATTTACTTTCTCTGTTTCCTTATAAGTAACATTAAGACAATCAATTGATTTTATAAGTTCTTCCTCCTCGTCTTCACTTTCAGGATATTTTTCTTCTTGTTCTTCTTTTTCTTCTTCCTCGTATTCAGGTTCAGGTTCAGGTTTAGGTTTAGGTTCAATTTCAGGTAAATTTTTTGGTAAAGGAGGAGGTTTAGGAAAATGTTTTTCTCTGTTTCTTTCTACTCTGTTGTTATGAAGTTCTTTTAAGTTGAAACTAACTTTCTTCTTGTTCTTCTTCTTTTTCTTAGGAACATAATTTCTCCAATAATTAGTATTTTCATTAGTCATATTCAAGTCGTAAATTGTAGAAGACATATTTACTTCTTCTTAAAAAAGTTTGTTTAAAAATTCAAATTTTTTTATAGTTAGTTTACAATTTAGTATTACACCAACACTCGAATATGAGGACTATGTCAGTTCCTTGTAAATCTACTACTTTACCTGTATCGTCTAAGATTTGAATATCAAGACTATTAACATTGATAGGAGAAGGATAATCTTTCTTTACAAGATAATCTTGAGACCATTTATCTATGTTTCCGTAAGTAGAACAAACAGGGAGACAACCAAGAATAGAAGTTTTATCACCTCCTTTTTGAAGTGCGTTATAACCATTAGATAAGACACGTGAAGAGATATATAAAAATCTAGTTCCAAATAAATCAGGAACACCTTGTGCCGTTTGAACTCCTTGGAAAATCATTTCATTTACTTCATAACCAAGTATATCAGCAATATTACTTTTTCTAAATAACCAAGTATCAGTTGTATTAGTAATTACTACTTTATCGTCTACTAATGTTCCAGTCGCAGTTGAAGTAAAAAAGAGATTTAATTGTGTCATAACTTCTGTTAATAGAGTTGTTGAAGTATATTGACCGGGTGTTATTTCAATATTGAAAACATTATTTTCTAAATAAGTAGGAGGATTAGTTGCGACTATATTACTTCCTACACCTGTAGCACAATTTACAGGAAGACTAAATCCAAGTATATTCATAATTGCTGGTGAACCACCAACAAGAAAATCAATACCATTAATATTAACACCGGCGGAAGTGTTAGTAAATTCTACTCTACCTATAAGTCCGTCATAATTCCATTCACCAAATGTTTGATTAGAATTTAGAGTGTCTATAAGAGAATTTAATGTATAAATTCCATTAGGAATAGGAACATAACTAGTAATACCATTTATTTTATAATTTAATTCAGCTGAACTAGTTAAGTTAAATTCAGTCCCCATTTCTAAAACTAAATCATTATTATTCTCACTGATATTCGTATATAAATGAGGCACACTAGCTTGTTTTAATGCTATACTATTAATATCTAAACTTACGTCTCCAAGAGAATACTTAAAATTACTTGTAGTTCCGTCAGTTTTATCACGAGAGTTTACAATTAGTAAATTTCTTTGATTATCACGATTATTCATTTATTATTATGTAAGAAAATAATAAATGAAAAATATTATTTAATTCATTCTAGGTGCCTCTACCCAAGTTCCTAATATCATAGTTAATAATGAAAGATATTCTCCTGTATCACATTTGGGTTTTGTATGTAATTGATAAAGACAAAATACGATTATAACTAAACTTATAGAGAATTGACTAAAAAATTTAACTGCTCGTTTGTCTAACTTTAATCCACAACACGATTTCCAGAATACCTTTCTATTAAAAGTATCTTCACTTATTTCACTTACCGATTTTCTAGGTGAATTTTCTATTTTTAATTCTACTTCCTCACTACTCATTTATAATAGAAAAGATTTTATTCGTCAATTTTGGAATTTGTATCATTTACACGAAGAACTTTGGTATGAGTAAGAAGAGAGATAAAGAAGAGATTATCACCTTCACTTGCTTCGTCTTCATTTTTAAAAACATTATTACATTCCCATACAAGTCTTTTATTAGAATTGATAAAATCTCCACTCATTTCAAGATAATCGTCAGTCAAGAGATTAGAAACAAAAGTAAATCCGTCATTAAAAAATGAAACTGGAACTTGATTAACTCCATATTGAGTTCTATATGTATCAAGTAGAATAGAATATGCGTCCCCATATTGAACTTTCTTTTTGTAAGGATACATTTGAGTTCCAAGAGTATAAGTCCATTGGGTTGCTTGAGGGTTAGGATATATTGCTACATAAGGTTTCTCGGCTCTAAATTGTGTATAACTATCAGCACCAGATTGAGTTCTTTGATTTACTTCATAAGCTAGAATTTTAATATCTTTTGCTACTGATACTGCCTTATCAATTGAAATTGTAATATCAAATTCTTCTCTTGGTAAATATTGTTTAGTTGAAAAACAATCGTCAAAAGTCCAACTTAATCCTGATTTATTAGCTTCATTATTAACACTAATCTGTGCGTTATCCATAACTTTAACTAAACAAAGTTGAAGTGTAGGTTTAATTATTGTGTCAAGAACAGGACTATCGTTAGCTTGAATACTTGTAAGAGGGTTATTAACGTCGCATTCCATACGAACTCCATTTATTATTTCAGGTGGTAATAATTTACTATTATGTCCTTTAAAAAATCCGTGTAGTTCACTTAATTGAATTTTAAATACACTTTCAGCACTGGAACCTATATCAGTTGTTGAAGTTCCATAACCTTGAATACTTCCCTGTGTTTCAAACCAAAAATCGTCTTTTTCAATATAATCACGAGCTACTATATTTACGTCGTTTCTATGTGTAGTTGATATAGTTGTTCCTGACCGGTGAAATAAGCGTATCTGGGAAATCAAATTAGCACAACTACCTCTTCCGAAACCACCAGAACCTTGTTCTACTTTAACACCCATTTTAAGATAACTTTTAGTGGGGTCAACATAATATTTACCTGTTGGAAAATCACAAATCATAGTATCACCAGATTTGTATTCTTGTTCTACAAAATAAGTTTCAATTGTATCGTAAGGACGAGTTTTAACTGAGGTTGGTTGATTGACCTTATAAGTCATTCTATTTCTTTGTAAAATTGCGTCTGTCATTTTCTTTATTTATTAACTATAAAGATAAAAAATAATAATTTTTTTTTTACAAGTTGAAACAATAATTCTTATCCCAATATTTCTTATTATGTCTATCTATAACTACTGATTGATTATGAATTTTAGTTTTAAAATGGTGTGTTATACTATATCTCATAACCATATTTTTACACACACGACACTTAAAATATTCTCTTTGATTTACTCTTTCTTTATTAGGTAGTATAAATCCACTTCCAAATCCTTTTCTATTTGTCATAATTTTTTATGTTTACTTTCTTTAATTAATTTATATTTATAAATCTTAATATACTTCACTAATAATATTTAGTAATGTAAAAACTCCTGTTCCTAAAACAGATACACTTCTATTCTCTAAAATTCTACCAAAAGGTTGTTCGCTTTCACTTGTAGTTTGTTGTGCGTATCCGTCTGTTGTATGAGCCTTCAAGTAATTACCACGAGTATATGTTCCTGTAATTGAGGCTACTTCCCAGATACCAGATATAGCACAAGTAAACCATTCTCCAGCTAAAATATCTTGATTAGCTACAATACCAATAACGTCCACGTCTCCTGTAATTGTCGTCTTCTCTGCTTGGAAATCAGAGGTAGAAGAAGTTCCAGATATCTGTAAAACCATACCTTTTGAAATATTTTCTTTAGCTACTAATTCTATTGTCTCTCCCGATACCTGCCACGTTCGACCAGACCAATAGTATAATTTGTTTTCTTGACTAGTAAAAGCCGTTCCAGCATTTTTATTAACAAAGAATTGTTGTCCTTCTGTCATTCCAGTTTTAGCAAGCATAGTTGTGAGTGTTCCGACTTCGATACCTCCTGCTACACTATCAACATAAGCTTTATTAACTAATTGATTAGAGGTAAAAGTAGTCTCACTTGTAGATATAGGACAATCAACTTCAATTTCTTTAGCTGACATAGAAAAAACACCTTTACCACTAGTTTCACTCGTATTAAAACTATAAAATTGATTAACAAAAGTTCCAAAATCTAAAACCATTTGTTGTCCGTAAGATAAAAAACTAGGTTCATTAAGAGCTAATCTACCTATCATTGTAGTAGAATTAGGACTTGTATTTGCTTCTATAATATTTTGAGTTTTATTTTCTAAAGAAGTTAAATCACCCGAACCTCCACCTCCTTCCGAAATTCCATTATTATCGTATGTATCACATTCATTACACATTTTTATAATTATTCAAGAAATAATTTAATTATAAAAATTTAAAACAACTCAAATTACAATTTTTAGAAATATCGTTGATATGAATTTTCCTTCCTAATCTTGATAAGAAGATAGTTGTTTCTAGGATTGTTTCTATTTCAAATTTATAAGAATTGAATAACATACCGAGTTTTCCACTCATTTTTTTCATTACATACTCTTTCTTTTCTTCACCTGCTAATCTACCTTCATTTAATTCTTCTGCTATTTCCATAAAACAAACAACACTTTCTAAAATATTTCTTAAATTAATTCTGTCAGACATTTATTTATTACTAGAAAATATTTTTTAATTAGGGTTTACACTCAAGGTTCAAGTGCGTTCACTTCGAGTATCATACTTCTATTAGAATTTCTAATAAGTCCCACTTGATTAGTAGCATAATTACGAGTAGGCATATTATAAGGAATACTCTCACCTCTAAGATAATTTAGAGATTGTGCGTTTCGTAAGTGATTACTCTCTCTATCTACAATAGCTTGTCTTGTAAAATCATATCCTACACCTCTATTTCCAGTCCAAGTTCCTTTTCCTCTAATATTTCTATTTTCTAAATATTGTTGTTGAATTTGGCTCATATTCTCTCGTCCTTCAATTGGTTCAATATCACCATAATCAACACCCTGTTGGTCTGGTTCAATATCGTCTCCCATATCATATTTACCTTCGTGGTGAGGGTCTCCACTTCGTCCTCTCTCACTATAGTTATTTAGTTCCTTATCTAGAGGTTCTTTCCGTCTTTCCATAGTTTTATTAGCTCTTTCTCTACCTAAAAAGAGTTGTTGGTCTTCACTATACATATTGTTTCCTGCTAATTTTTGTGCTTCAACTAATTCTTCGTCGTCAATATTTCCTACAACAGCTTGTGCGTGTGGTAATTCGTCTTCATTACCATTTAACATATCTACCTGTTGTAATTTACTTTCGTCTTCTATAATTCGTCCTCTAACACCTAATTGACTTCTAACAATATTTCTAACTAATGGTTGTCCTAGTCCTCTTCGAACAGGAATTGAAGGATTAATTTCTAAACCAGTTAAACCAGCATTTACGTCTCTAATCATATTATCTCCAAATGTATTTCTAATTAAATTATGATTAATATCACTTTGTCCTTGACTTACTAATTCTCTTAAATCCCCCATTTGTCCTACTTCTTCAATTTGACTTTCACTCAAACCTATATCACTTAAACCTAATTGTGTTCCAATTGTTTTTTGTGCTACTTTTTTATTAACTCCAAAACTAGGTTGAATATTAATTTGTTTAATATCACTGATACCTAAATCTCCTTGTTCTTTTTCTATATCTATATTTGTAGTTCCACTAATACCTAATTGTTTCTCTCTCTCTTCTACACCAATATTAATATTTGTTGTTTTAGTAGCTACTAAGTTTCCTAATTGTGGTTGAACTTTTCTTTGTGCTTCTGTAATTTCTAATGCTTCTTTAATATTTTTAATTCCTCCATATTGTTCTTTGAAAGCCATTTCTATCTCGTTATTATTTAATTCTAAAACAAAATTTTTAACCATATCATTAGTCCATTTTGTTTGTTTCATATTTCCATAACGATTTTCCCATAATTGTTTTCCATTCTCAGTAAGAGCCCAAGAGAGGATATCTCGTTTTCGTTGTTTTCTTGATTTTTTAACAATTTGGTTTCTAGGAATTTCAGGTGTTTTCATAGGAATAGTGTCTTCTCTCACCATTGGAGGTGGTATCATTATCTGAAAAGCCGAATTAGGTTGTTCGTCGACTTCTACAACTCCTTCTTGTGGAACATAAGTTTTTTCTTCCTCTTCCTCTCCCTCTTCAATCCAATCAGGAGCAAAATCGTCTTCGTCGTCTACTTCTTCAAGTGCTGAACTAAATCTATCAAGTGTATCACTAATTCTTGATTGTAATCCTATGGGTTCACTCTCACTTCGTTTAACACTTCCCATTTTTTCGGGTAAAGATATTGCTGATAAGGATTGAGTTTTTTTAGGTTTATCTCTTCGTTCTTCTTCTCTCATTCCATACGGATTATAAGAACTAGGACTATGAGGTGGTGGAGGACTACTCTTTGGTGGTCGTCCTTTCTGTTTTTTTTGTTTTGTCATATCTTTATTATCTTCAACATTTTTAATTTTATTTAATTTACGTCTTTCCATTTCTTCGTCGTCACTATCAGGTTCGTATGTAGGTTCAAATCTGGGTTCGTCAGGTTGTAATTTTCCACGATATTTTCTCCTTTTTCCGTATTTATCATATTCAATAGGTTCAAATCCTTCTTGTCTGTCTTCAAAAAATTCTGCTACTTTATTAGCAATATCTTTCCCGAATTTATCTTCTAATTTTTTACCTACTTTTTCAGATACATTTTGTTTTACTTGGTATTCTGCTATATCTCTCATACCTGCTATTTGTTGAATTAAACCTAAATTGTATCCATTTTCTTTCATAAATGGAAATATTACTTCGTCAGGTATGTCACGACTTCTTCTTAATACTTTTTCCAACTTTTCACCATATTTTTTAGTCCAATTATATAGCATTTCGTCTTCTTTCTCTGTTCTATCTCTAGAATTTTTAATTCGATTATATTTATATTTACCTCCTCCCATTGGGTGTTCCAAACCTATTTTTTTTAATACAGAGTTAAGGTCTTTTGTTGCTTGTTTAAGATATTCGAAATCGTCTCTCCAACTTTCTTTTTCTATTTTAATTCCTTTCTCAAATATTTCTTTTTGAACTATATTTCGTGATTTTCTATAAAAAGTAGATAATTTAGAATTACTTAATTTTTCTAATCTTTCCTTACTTATTCCACCCTTAACTTTACCTATACTTGTATGAGGAGCATACTTCAAAATAAATTTTATTTGTTGTTCTCTGTTCGACATTTTAATTTATTATTAGAAAATATTTTAAAAAAATTTAAAAATTGTTTAAAATAAATATATAATGAAAGAAGAAAAATCTAAAGGTAAATACGAGGTTTCTTGTTTTGAAACTGAGAAGGATAAAATAGACGATAGTAAAATTCCTAATTGTTGTAAGGTAGGAATAATGCCTAAAAAATTAGAACAAGTAGGAATGTTGATAGTAGGTAGAACTGGTAGTGGAAAGACTAATGTATTACTTGAAATATTAACTAATGATAATTTATTAGGAGACGCATTTGAGAAGAAAGATATTTTTCTTTATTCTGCTCTCAAACCAGACCCCAAAATGGTTGATACAATAAAAATTCCTAAAAAGAATATAATAAAAGATTGGGACGAAAAAGTAGTTCAATCTCATTTAGATAGATTAGAACAGAAAGCAAAAAAAGATTTTAAATCGGCACCTTATACACTCCTTATCTTCGACGACGTGCTTCAAAAGAAAAAATTCCTTAAATCAGCAACTATGGCTAATCTTGCTACTTGCCACAGACATTTTAAATGTTGCTACGCAATTTTAACTCAATATTACAAAGGAATAAGTCCCGTAGTTAGGACTAATTGTAGTTATATAATCTTTTTTGCTAGTAGTCAAATGGAAACTCAAAAGTTATATGAGGAGCAGTGTCCTAGTGGTTATAGTAAAAAAAAATTCTTAAAGTGTGTTGATATGGCTACTGACGAACCTTATTCATTTCTAAGTATAAACACGAGAGCAAATCACGACGAGAAATTAAGAAAAGGATTTAATCTGATTATGAAGTAGAATTTTATAATTATTCTAAAAATTATAAAATTTAATTATTTACTAAATATCTATTATTTCTAAGTTGATTAAATCCTCTTACATTATTTGAGATATATTTACCTTTATACCCCTGGAGAAAAGGCTCCGGAAAGATATTAGGTCGTGTTTGGATTTGTTCCTTTTCACTTGTAGAAGTATTATTTTCAGGTTCAAATTGAGTAAAAGGAACTTGAACTCTATCTGGATTACACATAAGAGGTAGACTTTCACTCTTGGGAGCAAATACTGGTATCCAAACTCTTTGATTGAATTTAAGAAAACTCTCAGGAATATTACCATAACCTCTTGGAACAGGGGGCATTTTAATTGTTTCACTAAATCTTAATTTCTCATTACTTTGTTGTCGTTTATATAAGACAGAAGTAGGGTCGTGGTCTTCAGTTATATTTTTAGCAGACCACATACTCATTTTACTGATTTGTTCTCGTTCTCGTCTAACTTCTTCAGGAGGTTGATAGTATTCTTTGTCGGTATTTCCAAAGATAATTTTTGGTCGAAGTTCAGGTTTATTAGTATTAGTTTCAACAAATCCAGGGTGAATTACGTCGTCTCTTAATCTTCTTTGTTTATTAGTCTTTTCATTCTCCGCGTCAATCTCTTGAAGTTTGATTTCGTCTGCGTAATCTTGACTTTCTTTATATTCTTTTTCAGCTTTAACCCCTTCGTCAAATCTTTTAATTCTATCTGCTTCTTCCGCCTTTTCGTCTTCTTCTTCCTGGAATACTTCTCTATCTCCACCAATACCTAAATCAACGTCCCCTCTCCCTTTACTACCTAATTCATTCTGGTCTTTTACTTGATAAGAAACTATATCATTTCTAATATTTTGTGGTAAATCTCCGAATTCACCATAAGAATTTTGAAAATCAATATACATTCTTGTTAAATCGTGATATGTCATATTATCTGATTTTATTTGTCTTAAACTATCAATCTCTTCAATTTGACTATCACTTAAAAATCCTTCTTCTCCTTTATCTCTAAGTTTTTTATTCTCTTTTAGGGTTTCTAACATAATATCTTGAAGACCACCAACCATATCTAAATGTTGACGTGCTATTTTTGAATTTCTACCACCAACTAGATTTTTACGTGCGAATGTTTCGTGTTTTCTTACGTCCCTCATATATCTATTGTATCCCTCAGGATTTTGTGTTTTGAATTCTCTTAGTAGTTTATCATATTTGTCTTCTGTTGAACTATTCATTGGACTGGAAAGAGGATTAAAGTGGTTCATAAACTTATTAAATTTCTCTCCAAAAGAAGTATCGTCTCTACCTCCATAATCACTAAATTTAGGAACTTTTTTAAGACCTTCAATTCTTTCATTCTTTTGTAATTGTTTATTAAACTCACTTGTATCTTCACCTTTAAAATTTGCTAAATCTCGTTGTCTTGCTATTTTGTCTTCCTCTAATTGTTCTCTCTGTTCTACATTTTCTAATCCTCTTTTAACTCCTTCGTCTGTATCTTCAAAACGAACTTTTTTACCACTTACCATATCATTCCAATCACGGGAGATATTAGCTACTTCTTTTTTTACTTGGTGTGTGATTGTTGAACCTAGAACGTCAGGATTAATAAGTGCTTTTAATCCTAATTCTAATTGTCTTGAACTAGATAATCCACTATCTTCTCCGTCTAACATTTTTCTCCAATCGTCTTTATCCTGTTTACTAAATCCTAGACCAATAGCATTCATTCCAGCTTGAAATAGTTTAACTTCTGGAACACCAAGAGTAGCTGCCAGATTACCAACCCAACTTCCGTCTTCAAGTGTTTTCTTATTTATTCCTTTTGAATATTTATCATAAATAGATTTAAATTCTTTCATTTTTTCCATACTATAACCTAATCTCTGTTGAATTTGTTGAAGTTGTTTATCAGTTAGTTTAGGAAGTTGTAATTGTCTCATTCTTCCAATTTGATTTCTTAATCCCATTTCTAATTCGTCTCCTCTAATCATATCGAAATCACCAGGTCTTCTTTGATATTTAATTGTATCTATTAGTTGTTCCTTTCTACTTCTTCTGGGTTTTCTTGATAATGTCATATCAATTAAATCTTCGTCTTTTCTTTCTTCTGCTTCTGTTTCTAAAATTCTATCCTCTCTTTCTTTTTGTCGTCGTTCATATGAACCCTCGTCATACTTACCTTCTTCTTCGTTATCCGCTTCACTTCCACTTCCTTCTTTTTCACGTATCATTCTTTTCAAATCTTCAAGGGTGTTTTTATCCTTATTTTTCTTCTTATATTTTTTAGGGTTCTTAATACCCAGAGACTTCGCAATCATTTGAAGTTCACCAGTTTTCATTTCGTCTAAATCTTTTGCCATTTTATTATTAGAAAAGATTTTATCTTTTTTTTTATCTTTTTTTTCTGGAAGGAAATGTGCGATAGTATGATATTTGATAACACCTGAACCTATATCTTTTGGTTCAACTACTTTCTTATTGTAAAAATCTCTACCGGCACTTGTCATAGAAAGTGGGTCTATTATTTTACCACTTAAATTATTAGTAGTATAGTGTGTTAATTTATCATTAAAAGTAGGTAATAGTTTTTTAGGAGAAGAACCTATATTGAATGCTACTCCTTTAATTCCTAAATCTTTTGATATATCAGCAGTAATATAACCTCCTAGGGAATGTCCTGTTATAATGACATTATTCTTACCATAAGACTTGATTAACTTTCTTGTTTCTCTTTTGATTTCTTTTAATCTACCCATTGTTTCAGGTTTATTAAGAACTATATGTAAGTCCTCTTTCAAATCAGACATTCTCATTCCTTTTGTGTTTCCTAAATCAGTTCCTTTAGCCGCAATTACAACTTTATTAGTTCTATTATCTCTAACAACAAGATAATTAGTTTCGTTTTTAATAATAGTGTAATTATCACCTTCGTTATACTCGTTTAAAACAGACTGAGGATTAGGACTATAAACTGATTGATTTAATACAGCATAATCGTGTTGTTCTCTTTTTGACATTTTATAAAAATACAATATTTTATAAAATAATTATAAATTTACTTTTTAGAATATTCTAAACTTCTAATTAATGAATGACCGAGTTGATTAGCTTTCATTTCCCTTTGGTTCAAAGTATAATTTTTGTTTTCCATATCAGTGCTTACTATATGTCTCCAATCATTACTAGTAATATCTTTACCAGTAATAGTTTTAAAACATTTTCTAATTCTTTTAGAAAAATTATCGTCAGTATTATCACCAAAAAAGAATGTGCTATTTTGTAGTTTATGTTTAGAGATATAATCTTGAAGAATTTTTTTCAAGACATTAGGTATTCTATGATTAGTTCCTAGTTTTTCATAATTTTGAGATTTACTTCTATTAAAATCGAAAGTAGTAGGAGTTCCAAATTTATTGATATTAACATAGTTATAATTAATATCTTTTTTTGTTTTGTTATTGAGTTTGTTTAATCTTAATAACTTCCAATCTTGAACCCTTCTTGGGTAAAGAATAATGAGTGATAGTAGTAATTTATCTTCATTATCTAATTTATGTTTATTAAGACGAAACAATCTTAAAACTTCGTCATATTTCAACCAATTATCTTCTTGGTGTTTAGATTTTTTATTTTCTCTAATTTCTTTTTTCGATTTATCTATACCTTCAACCATTTTTTTAGTGTAATGTTCTATTAATTCTTTCTTGACTACAAAACCTTTTAAGAAGAGTAAGATAGAGTAGTAGTAATCCTTTTTTCCTTTATACTTTACTAAAAACTTATCAATAGTTTCAGTTTCTTTAAGAAAATCATAATTATCTAAAACAAAATTCTTTTTATTCTTTTTATAGATAGATTTAACCTTAGAGTAGTATTGATTTAGACTACGAACACTACTTCGTGTATCTTTCTTCATTCTCATAAATAATTTTTTTTCTCTTAGAGATAATTTTTCCCAAATTTTTTTATCGTCATTTAGAATAACATATTTCTTTTCAAATTCGTCCATTTTATTAATTTCAATATTTTATTTTTAAAAATAAAATATCTAATCAAATTTAAGTTCTTAATAATTTCTTAATAATTTCTTCTTACTTAGTTATCCATTCAAACATACTATCTCTGTTCTTCTTATTAGGAAACCAATACACAAGTCCAGATACCATATATTGAAACAATCTCGAACTTCCTATATCAATAGAAATAGGATTTTCCTCATTTCCATTAATAACTAATCCATACCATTTCTTTCCACAAAGTTCTTTTGTAGGTAAATTATAATCCTTACACAAGATAGTTCCTTTTTTAATTAAGTCTTTATATATTTGGAATTGTTTATAAACCATATCTTTATCTACCCACTGCCACTCATTACTCGTGTGGTGCCAAGTCATACAAATTCCTTTCTGTTTATTTTTGATTATGTTTTTATAGACTTCTTGAATATCAGTATCATACTCTTTTCCAGGAGTAATGATTACAGGTCTTTTTCCAACTTCTTTATCTCCAATATATTTTTCTACTTTCTTATAACTTTTATACATTCGTTCTACTTCCTTCTTAAAACCTTTCTTATCTGTCATTTCTAAAGAGTAATTATTATACTTTCCAAGAAGTTTTAATTTATTTTTAAGTTCATTAGTTTCCTTAATCAATGAAGAAGGAATTTTCTTCTTCTTTTCGATAAATTTCTTCATTACATTTTTAGAGAGTTCATAACTCTGAATAGTTTGGATAATATTCTTATTAGTAATCATACCAGACATAATTATCTTTCTTCTACAAAAGTTTGTTTAAAAATTCAATTTTTTTTTTGAAAATTGAATTTATAGTTAAGTAGGATTTAGAATTTAAGAATGATAGAAAAATTCCTCACCGAAAATATCGTAAGGGTGGTCGTCGTGATAACCATAAAGTTTGTGGTAATCTCTATTTTTTAACCTTTCACAAATCTCTTCCCAATCTAAAAATTTATGAATAAAACATTCAGGGTCATATTGACCTATACTTTCATACACATTCATTATATATTCTTCAAAATAACTTTCACTAATCATATTATCAAAAGTTTGTTCCTTTAACCAGTCTCTAAATCCGAGGACGTCAGGAACAGGGTCGTCCTCGTCTTCTCTATCATAAAACTTTTCTAATTCTCCGTCATTTTCTAAAATCCAAGTTAAGTATTCAATAAGTTCTTCTCTATCAATAATATTTTCTTCAATAATATTCTTATTAATAATCTTTCCAGACATAATTATCTTTCTTCTAAAAAAGTTTGTTTAAAAATTCAATTT
>WLWF01001228.1_pt1 | contig 21887 bp, 28 predicted proteins | sample 6718331 | NCBI WGS metagenome assembly WLWF01 (sample SAMN12718692, study PRJNA515312) | sponge metagenome | isolation source: marine sponge | host: Mycale hentscheli | place: New Zealand: South Island, Marlborough, Capsize Point | collected 2003-05-01
TTTCTCTATAATTTTACGACTCTTATGGTAATAAATATATTTTATGGTTCTTATCGACATAAAAATATTAATAAAGACTATATTTTAAGGTCATATTTATAGACTCGGCATATCTCGCATTCTATCTGTAACCAATTTAATATTTTATTAATATTTCTTAATTCAAAATTAATCAAACATTTTGCTAATATAAATATATTTCATAGACTATTTATTTTTTTACAACAACACATATTCAAATTAATTTCAAATTAATTATTCTTAATAAATTATTAATTAGTCTTTGTATAAATTACTAATCCATCACTTTTACTCATAATTAATTTCTTTGTTAATATATGATTATTCGTGATAATAAAGGCAAGATTGTCGATTATACTAAGTATGAATCTGTTGAAGTGAAACAAGCCAAAGAATATATTCGTGAAGATGATAGAGTTCTCGAACTGGGTGCCAGATGGGGTGGGGTTTCTGTGACTACTAACAAAATACTCAAAGATAAAGAGAAACATTACGTCGTTGAATGTGATCCATCTGTCTGGGATACATTAGAGTTTAATAAAAACAACAATAATTGTAAATTTAATATAATAAAAGGCACCATTTCTAAACAGCGACAAAGAATCTTGGGAACGTCTTGGGCCACTCATACGGTTGAAGATGAAGAGTCAGAGATCCCCAACCATTTAATACCACTTGTCGATTTTAATGTATTAATCGCCGATTGTGAAGGATTCATAGAGCAATTTTATGATGAAAATAAACACTTTTTTGACGGATTAAGATTAATTTTACTTGAAAAGGATCGACCAGATCATTGTGATTATGATAGAATATTTGCGGAATGGAATGAAATGGGGTTCAAACAAATTAAACCAAAGCAATTAAAATTTCATACTGTATGGATTAAATAAATTGATAATATTGATTTGGATGTTTTCTTTTTGTTTTTCTAATATTACTTTGAAGATCTATCTCAATGTATCATGCTGGGAACACATAATAATTTTCAATTGGTATATTATGAATAGAAACGTCTATTGCTCTCCAGCGTTTTAATTGATTTAAATAATCAAGCATTTGCTTCGCAACTTGCCATTTTGGAATATAATATGACAAAGTACATAACATTCTCATTTTTGTTTTATTTAATTCATTTATTCCATCTTTTGAATTATGTTCTACTGGTTTATTGTCAGTCATCTTTAACTGGTGTAACCATCCACCCAAATAAGTAATACCGTCTTGTGGCAGTTCAAGATCACCGATATCATTTACTTGTTCGGCATCATCTTCAAGAATCAATACACCATCTATTCTATTGTCAGATATATATTGCCATAGCATTATATGAGACAAAAAACATCCAGTTTTACATAGATGTTCTTTTGATGAGATATTATAATAAGAAATCATTTTATTAGCGTGATATTCTGAAACATTTTCATAATCAGTAGCAGACCATCTTGTGTGACTATCATCAAAAGATTCCATTCTATCTTTACATTTGTCTAAATTAATTACAAACTTTCTTTGAATCATTATAATTAAAAGAGATTTTAAAAATCGAAAATTTGAATTCAAAATAATTAAAATGTTAAGTATATTTATTTATGGGGGTGGCTTATCCGGGATGGGCGATGGATTCGGATAAGGAGTATGTTATCAACAACGAGAGACACAACACAATGGGAGAAGGATATTCTGTCCGATATTCTATCAACGATCCGAAGATTTTTAAAACATTTGAATCAAAAATTAATAAACTTCGTAAGTCTTCAAGTATGGAAGAACTAAAAAAGAATTATCGAGAATTGGCTCGCCAATATCATCCAGATAAAGGCGGCTCACATCGCGACTTTATTGATATTAAGAAAGAATATGATTCTCTCATTACTTCTTTTTAGAAGACTTTTTATAACCTTCAAAAATCTTCTCCGGTTTTATTACTTTATCATCATCTAAAGACTTCTTTATATTTATCTGGGGTCTATCATAAGTTCTTGGATTTTTAATCTGCTTTACATATACTGCTTTCTTCGGCATATTTATATAATAATTTATATTTTTTTTATAATTTTTTTTAAAATATTATATATTTTATAATGAGTTTAATTGTTACGGCAAATATTGACGATGAACTTGAAATTACAAGTAACTCTAATGTTTTCAAACCTTATTCTTACTCCAATAGATTGCTAAATACTTTGAAGATCCCAGCTAACTCTCAAATAGCTTTACAATCTGCTAAAATTAATAAGACCGGTGAGATTATTGTATCCAAGAGCAATTCGATCTTCGGACACTACTTTGGAAGACCCTTAACAGATGGGGGTACTAATGTAAAATCTACTACTTCTGTACCATTCATTGGCTATGCTGGAAATGAAGTAGAATTAAAAGACGGACGCAAAGTTACAACAAATGTTGTTGGATTTGCGAATCAAATAGAAAAAGGGATCTCTGATAGAGCATATCATCCAAGTTTAATAACTGCTACTTCTGCGAATATAAGTGTCGCTCCTTCTTATTCCACTAATGTTTGGGATGGATATGATTGGACTTTCACACAGCAAACAGCAAAGAGTACTAAAACACAAGATTTCAATATTGTTGATGTTTCAGAAGACGAAACCGGAAACTTTGATCTATCTAATAATGATAAAACTGTAACTGGTAACAAAAAAGCTGGTTTCCAAGTCAGATGCGATAATTATCCGATATCACAGAATGAAGGGGAAGTAGTCATTGATTGGAGTGCTGCTAATACAAGCTCATCAAAGTCTCCTTTCTTTTGTGGATTGAGTCGTATTAATACTCGAAAACCTTCTGGTGTTGTTATGCCGAATGCTTACAACCCATCTCGTGGAGAAAATAGCGGAGCGCCTTTTAGAAACTCTGGTGGTGTTGCCTTTTGTGATATCTGTATAATGAGAATTGGAGAAACCTTAAGAGTCTTCCAAAGTGGTGTTAACTCGGGTGGTGCTGGTGGTGGAAATAATGAATTAGTTATGAATGAAATCATTTATTATGGTACTCATAATTCAAGTTTTGGTGCTATTTACAATTTAAGAACTAATACATCGAATTATCAAAAAGTTAAATTTAAACTTAATAATGAAGAATTAAGTATATCATTAATTGATAACAAAGCAGCAGAAACATTACTCGTTGATTATACCACTATTCAAGCCGCCGGTGGGATAAAGAATCAAGTGACTAATCCCACGACTTGTGCTAAATGGGCGTTGTATCCACACTTCGGAGCAAAGGGAAATGCTAAAGCAATTACTATTGATTCTGTGTCTCACTATACTAATTATCCAGATCTTGAAACAAATGCCGACCCAACAAGATATGATTGGTGGCAGTGGTCTGAAGCAAATGAAAATCAAACCCAGTGGGCGAGAGGGATGGAAGCAAGACCTTTTAATGATAAAAACTCTGCTACCTTATTAGCACCATTAAAAGTGAATGCGAGTGGTGGTATGGCTGGTTATGAAAATCAATTAATTACTAAACAATTGGGTACTGCGGTAGCAACTGAAGAGTTCTTTTTATTTAGACTTTGTAAAAGATGTAATACTTCTGAACTATTTGGATTTAAGGGAAAACCAATATCACCAACAGCAAGTTCTACAACCCTTCAAGTCGTAGTTAGCAGTATAACAACTCCATCATTATCATCAAATGTATCTTTATTTGTAAGATTAAATAACTTTACTCAATCTTCAGTAAATGCTCGTATGGGAACACAATCAAAGATAGTAGCACATTTGCCGAGATTTGATGTAAGCGGAAATGACACCGGTGGATTATATTTTGAACCATCTGAAAAAACTTATATTGATTTAAATAATCCAACAGACTTATATCTTAATTCCTTTGATGTTGATTATTGTTATGAAAACGAGCAGTTATGTAAAGCATTAGTCGGTAAAACAATCACCGTCTTCCACATACGCGAGAAACCAAATTAAATAAGTATATTTAGAGAAATTATTATCTATATAATTTATAAATATGGAAGAATTAAATGAATCACAAATTCAAAATATTTTGAAGGCTTACAAAAAGAAAAGAGAATCAGAAATAAAGCATTATCATAATGTTCTGAAAAATAATGAAAACTTTAAAAAGAAAAATAGAGAAAGAGCAAAAAAATGGTATGAAACTAATAAAGAAAGAAGAAAAGAATATTATGAAGAAAATAAAGATCTTCATAACGCAAAAACATTATACAAATATCATTTAAAGAAAGATAATTTAGAATATTTTAAATTGAAACATAAAGAAAAATATGATTTATTAGTGGAAAAAGGTTTTATTCAAGTTGAAGATTCGTGAGATATTCATCGCGATATTGTATTGCTTCTTCAAGAGTTTTAAAGTATCTAAAATGTTTTTTACCATTTATCATTTTTTGAAACTTATACATTTTATTTAATTTAACATAATGTATATTTTTAATTTGTAATTGATTATCTTTTCTTAAACCAGTATTTTGCTGATTCATAGAATGATTTACCCATCTCAAATTATCTATTGAATTATTCTGTCTGTCTCGATCAATGTGGTCGACTTGTTCATAATTATGGGGATTTGGAATGTAATGAAGGGCAACTAATCTATGAACTGAAAAGTATTTATATTTTCCATCTTTCCAAAGACCAACTCTTAAATAACCACCATTATGTGTAACACTCTTCAAAAATCCGCCCTTTGTTCCCAATCTTTTCTTTGAATAAATTGACCCATCTTCATATATCAAATAATTATGATAATCTTGAACTTCCATACTGATAATTATTTTAAGATTTAATTCAAATTTAAATTATATCTATATATAAAGATGGCGGAATATACTGATACTATTCTTTTAAACTGTTCTCGTAAAAGTGGTGTTGAAGCAAGAAGTGGTAATAATTCACAAACTGCGATATGGACCAATCAACTCGGTCAAGCTCTTAAATTGGACGTTGGTGACAAAGTGGAGATGGAATCTGTTTTCATAAACAATGTTGGGAGCGCGAACGCCCAAACTATAGAGTTTTCTGGTAAACAAACAAGAAAGATAAATACCATTCCAACTTACACTAATACTCAAAAATTAGAACCTTTTGATGTCAAGACTAATACTTATGACGCAAGATATAGATTGGGAAAATATCGCAAATTATCAACAAGTCTTGTTGAAGATCAAAAGATTCCAATTCAAGATAATATTGCTCCTTTAATTTATGGTTATTATCTCACAGCAAATGAATATCCAAATTATTTTTTCCAGCCAAGAAACTTTGTATTTCCTTACACTCGTGGTGAAATACCAGATGATACTATAAGAAGAACTCTGTGGGTCTCGGGAGATAAGGACACTCACGGCTCTATCAAGTTCCCAGTAAATAGTAATATGTATGTATTTGATGATTACCATACTTTACCTTTGAGTTTTGTAATCCAACATCGTGTAGATAATTCAAGATATACTCTTTTTGTTAAAGATAATGTTTATTATGATTATACTTTGACTAACTCTGAAACACAATTCCCAACTAAATCTCACAATAATATCTTCTCGGAAGCAACTTATCATAGAGTTAGAGATAGATTAGATATTTCCGTTAATAAAGGATTTAATACACCATCTGCTGTTGCTGAACAAATAACTCGCCAATTAACAGAAACCAAGACTCCAGAGAGTTTTGATATTTTAGATGCTGATGGGAGAGATAGAGAAATTACAAAAGTAATTTCTTCTAATACTTACAAGCCGATTGAATGTGCTAATTTTTATCAAATGAATAAAGCAACTTATGATGCTTATATTGCTGCTACTTTACCAATTGGTGGAGATGGTGGGACTGCTAATAACCAAGATTTGACTGATTATATTTCTTCTTTTGCTTATATTGGAGTGAAACGACCAGAAATATTTGAAGAAGGAAGGAAAATGGCTAATGATATCGTTCCAAATTGTGGAGAAATTAGAAGTGCGACTGGCTCTATCATCACATCTTTATTAACTGATGGGGATGAAGGTTTCCAAATCACAAAAGATATAGCATTTCAATCAACCGCCCCCCAAAGAGAAGGAGATTCTATAGTTACAAATATCCCTTATACTCGTGAAAATTTGGAAAAAATAAGAACATTTTTAGATACACAAGCACTTTATCCAGAATTATGGAATAGTATCAGAAATACTGTTGATTACTCACTTGCTTCGCAAATAGAATATGAGAATGACCCTTCTACATTAGACCCAGTTTTTACTCCCACAAGTGATAAGAGCAGATTCTTTCATATCAATAGATATACAAATATACCAACTGCCGGTCCCAATATAGTTAATGAAGGATTTGGATGTGATAATTTCAAACCCCAAACAGATAGAGAAGCACTACCATCAGAGGTTGATACATCTTCAACTGTTGTATTTTTCAAATATACAGATGAGACAAGAGATTTATTTTTACAGCCAGCGGAAAGCGCTTCACCAAGTGAAAGTAGATTAAGTTATGGATTCGCAGAAGCATTCAATATTAAAAATCATACACAAGTCGGTGGTATTTGGACTCCAAGTGATTACTATGTTATTAAATTAAATACTTTATTTTTGGGGATACCAAGGTCTTGTGCTAACGATTTTGTTGATATAGGAGCTGAAACATTCTTTGGAATTAACCCGGGGAGAAGAATTGGATTTGATTTCCACGCAAATGCTTATTCAACATCTATCATATCACCTTATTCTGGACAATGTTCTGTTGATATTGGAACACGGACAGTCGCTAACTCTGTTGATTATTATGCTCCCGAAACTCATACAAGACTTCATTCATTAGGTGGTGGTGATTACACCGACCTTTCTCCTTATTTCACACAAGTATACAGTGGTGCTAATAATCCAGAATTAAGATATAATGGTGAAACTAATCGCTTTGAATTAGTAAGACTTCATACTGCTAATAATGTTGGTAATACTGCTTTCTCTGGTAATCCAGCAGAAAATATTAATAATACTACTGTTACGACTACTCTTGATTTGAAACCACCATCTATTAGTGCTGACTCTGGTGATACTGTTTATAAATTAAATCCAAGACCTTCACAATTGGGTTTCTCACCAGCATTTTTACCATATTTATCAAAAGCACAACAAGAGTACAGAAATACAGCATATCCAACAAATCCACACGATGCTGATGCGAATACCAATAATAGACAATATATTCAACAACAAAATCAAAATATTAAACCATTTGCTATCTTTGATTCTCACGGTGGTATTTATATTGAATCTTTTGGATATGAAGAGAAAAATTGGTTAGATAATCTTTGGGATATTTTAGGATTTGATTATGAACAATTACAATCATCTCCTTCATCATCTAATGTTTTAACAAATAGAGTTAATAATGATAATAAAACTCTCTTATATAGACCAACAACAAATGCCGAAGTTGTCTCTACCGATAGTAAAGCATACTTTACAAATAGATTTGGTGCGGCTATGTATTATACTGCTCCGCCATATCCTTATAATATGTTTTCAGCAGTAGCGACTGGCGGTTCCCATAAGTTTTGGGATGTAACGACCCCTTATTTAAGTTATATCCCACAAGTAACTATAAAAACTGAATCTATGGCGATTACAGCAAATCAACTTCAGAAATCAGTATTGAAGCCTTATTACGCGATAAGGTCTTCTATATTAGAAGGTTATAGTGCTATTGGTGGCGATCCGACTGGAGCACAACTTCCACTTATCTCTGTTGTTGATAAATATTCAGCCCAAGGAGATTTTTTCTTTGGAAAAGGTCAAATACAATTCACGATAACTAAACCCACTATTATCTCTGATATTACTACTGCTATCACAGATCCAGATGGTGAATTATCCAGCTGTGACGAAAGCTCGGCAATAGTTTATAAAATTACTAAATTAAAAAGAACTCCAGAAAATATTTTACAAATGATATTTAAAGAAGCCGAAAAAAGCAAAAAATAACAAATTTGAATTAAAAAAAAATAATAAAAAAATATATATATAAATATACAATGCCAAGATGGTCTGATGATGAAATTAAAGTCTTTGAAAAATATGTTGGAAAAGTTGATTTACTTGATGAAGATGGTGATGACTGGTGGGCTTTCGAAATGGTTTCGTCGTCGGAAGTAAAGAAAGACACCTTTAGTGATGCTGAAGATCTTGCGAAAAATGTTCTTGATGATATTAATTCTGGAGATTTTACTGTTGAAGATATCTACAATAAATATTTAGTTTATGGAGCTTGATAAAATATCTAATATATTATAAATGGATTCTCAAGTTTTCTCGGAGTTAGTCGATTTATGTAAATCTAATGATAGAGAAGATTTAGCAGAATATTTAGAGTCTATTGAAGATGTAATTGTCGAAGATGGCGAATATGAACCAACAGCAAAAGAAAAAAGAGAGTATTTAAAGGATCAAAAATTGGATGAGATAGAAGAAGGCGAAAGTGAAACAATAAGAGTTAAAGTCGATAAGGACGGTTTTTATTCGCTTTGTTGAGCTTTTTCTTTCTTTTTGGCATAATTAAATACCCATTTAATTCATCATTTTTTATGAGTTTTAATCGTAAAAGAGCAAATAATGCGTGAGTCGATTTATCTAAATCACTTGCGTAAATTGGTAGAGATTCTCTTTTTCTTCTTTCTATTTTATTCAAAAAACCAAAATAGACAATGATTTGTTGTTTAATATTATACCCCATTTCTTTTGATTTTCTTATGATATCTTCACCAGTATCATAATAATAATCTAAATTGTATTCATCTGATAAAGGATACATAGCAAATAATGTTCCTTTAAAAAATAAAGAAATAGAGCCATTTTTTCCTTCTCTATTTTTTTTCATAATAATATATTTCTTTGCTTTTCTCTATATTCTTTTCCATATTGTGAGAGTTTCCATTTGATATCTGGGTCTTGTTTATATTTTTCGTGATATTGTTTAAAATACTGTTTATTATTATCATAATACTTTTTCATTTTCTCTCTACACTTTTCCTTATTTTCATTATAATATTTCTTTGCTTGTTGTCGTGCTTTTTCTGCTTTATCTTCATAAAACTCTTTTTGATTCAAATAATAAGTCTCATTCACGCACTCTATTTTTGAAGCCCAATAACGTTCCCTTTCATATCTGTCTTCTTCACTACATTTCTCAAGTTCATAAACAATAGCATTATCAAGATTCAATTTATTTGAAGAACAATGATGTTGTATTTTTTTATGATATTTATGTTGGCTGAATCTTGTATTAATATTTTGACTTGTTGAGCCAATATATTTAAGATCATTGATATCTTCGATACAATAAATAGAGACCATTTTATTTTCATTCTGTAGATTTTATTTTTAAATGCTTCTTTGTTAATTTCTTAATATATTGATTCTTAACATTGACACAATAATCATACTCATTTGCTCCACGGTCATTTCTTCCATTCAATTTGACAGAATATGGACTTGACCGATGTTCCCAAAAATAAAGATTATCTTTACAATTCCATATGTAAAAGATTCTTAAATTTGGATTCTCTCTTAATAATTCATCTCCCTTAATTAATTTATTTTCACCAAAAATAAGTGTTGGGTAATCTCCATATTTACATCTTCGACTTTTCATTTCAATGAAATAATTATCATTATAGTAATCAAACTCGAAGTGAGAGCCATATTTATCTCTTGTAGATTCAATATCATCTCCAAAAAAAGTTTGTAAAATTGGTAATTTATATTCTTCTTGTCGTTCGCCCCAAGAAATATCTTTCATTCTTTTGCTTTTGCTATCGCTAAAACTATTGCTACGACTATCCATATAATATATTACATAGAAAAAAAATATAGAAAAATACGCATTTCATTTAAAGAAACTCAACTAAAACTGATTCTCTTTTGGATTTCAATCCAAATACTTTATTTTTCTTCAATAATTTTCTTTCTGCTATTTCTTGTATTTTATTATCAGATAAAATTGGATTGACGTGATAAATACAATATGGTGAGATATTGTAAAGATTTAATGCTTTTCTCACAGAAGCAATATCACCATAATTAGCCATATACATCACATCATTATAAACTTCTTCGTGAGATAAATATGTTTCCTTTGATAATGTGTGATTTGAAGAACAATACTTAATAATTCTCTTTGATTTATTCATTATGATGTTTTTTAGTTTTAAATTGGGTCTTTGTTTGGTTGATTTGGTTTTCAAGATGTCTATTAATACAGAGACATCTTTAACTTTGGCGTTGGTATTGTTGTATTTAGCATTTTGGATATATTCTGGAAGATTAGCAATAATATCTTGCTTTTTTATACTTTTTGGAATAGTTACTTCTAATGATTCAAATAATTCTATTAAATCCATTTTTGAGTGTGTCTTGTCAATCATAATCATATATAATAACATATATTATTTATTTGAATACTTTCACCCACGCTAAACCAAATTTGAAGTAGATATTTATAAAAAGATATATAATTATGTTACCATTAGAGATAAAATATTTCTTATCCTTGCCATTTGATTTAAAAGATAAGATATGTTTTGATGTTGGTATTATAAAAGAAACCGAAAAAAATAAAAGATATTTCAGTGGTTATGTACTTGGCGAACTCAAATATTATAAGGCAGATCATAGTAGATTAAATGATATTTATCATTATTATGATATTGGATTAAGGCTGGATGATTATGACAATTGTGTTTTGAAAAAAAAAGATGAATTATATTATGAAAACTTAGATTATTTATTAATGTGTGATAAAGGTGTCGTTATTGATATAAATACAAATAACATTCAATTTAATTATATACTTAAAGACATTTATAAACAACAAGGAAAAAGTTATAAACAAATAGATGAGATGTATGATGAAGACGACTTTAGATTTTCTTACAATTGTAATGGAAATATTATGGATTTGAATGATGTGTGTTATGAAATTATGGATGATAATTATTATGATGATCAAGATAATTCTAATGAAGATGATAGAGAAGAAATTATTGAGATTTTAGATCATACAAATCTCAATATTACAAATAATGCTAAAAAGATAATAGAAAATAGATTAAAAACACATTTAATTAAAATCTCGAAAGGTAGAATATTCTAAAATAAATAACAAATTTGAAGTTATATTTATAGATTATACTATATATATAAATAAAAATGGATAAAATGAGTTTTGAGTTGATTATTAATCATTTGATGGAGCAACTCAAGACAAAGGATAAAAGAATTACAGAACTCGAGCAAATGCTTGATAAAAGACTTAATCTTTTGGAAAAGCACAACTCACAACAAATGAATAATATAGACAAGCGAGTTGATGCGATAATTACAAAGAATATGAAGCAAGTAACAGATATTCAGAAGAAGCTATTTGATAAAAAGTGTGAAGAAATCAGTCTTGATACACAATATCAAAATACTCTTAATGAGTGGTTAAAGACATCTTGCGAATGGGTAGACGATGTTAAGGTGTCTGATACTGAAAGCTACGCTCCAACAGAGTTTGATATTCTATATTTGGAGTTTAGTGAATGGGTAGAAGTTAAGGAATATAAGAAACCACCAAGAAATGTTGTAATGGAATTACTCAATGACCATCAAGCCGCATCAAAATATGGTCTTAAAATCAGTGGCAGCAAGAGAGATAAATGTAAGAATGGTACTCATTATGAACCATATTACAATATTAGTATAGTTTATTAGTTATGTATATATTTCACATCTCTAACTCAATTTTCATTTGCTTATATTCTTTCTGTAATTCTTCATTATGTCTCTGTAACTGTAGATTTTTTTGTTCTAATTCTTCAATAAAACTATTATTTTCATATTTTTTTAACTTTTCATAATAATTACTGTTAATTCTTGACAATCTTTCAATTTCTCCTTTTTGCTCTTTATTTTCTTCTTTCAATCGTCTTTTATCTTCAATTAATTTTGTATTAAGATTTTTTAATTCAGAATTAATCTCTTCTTTATTCTCATCAATATTATTGTCTTGTTTATTTTCTTGTTTAGTATTTTCATTTGAATGATTTAATTTTGAATTAACATTTTTTAATACTTTATTAACATTAATTAGATTAATTGTATTTAGTAAATTTGTAGTGGCTTCAATTTGTTCGAGAGACATATTTTGTTTATATATTTCTAACTCTTTTTGTAGATTAATTATTTGTAATTTATTCTTATTATTTTCACTATATTTCTTTGAATAATTGAGAAGGTCTTTATAAAGACCACGAAACCAGCCATATTTCTCAACACTACTAAAATCATTCGTATTTATTATTTGATTAATACGCCATGTATTTTGCTTTTCTGTTTTTTCATTCCAGTTCTTGTCCTTCACAAAATTATTCACTTGTACTTCACCCAAATTAATAATCTCCAACATTATATATATACTATATATATAAAATATTTTTAAGTAATTAACATTTTGTTAAGATTTTTTAATTCAAAATTAATCAAACATTTTGATAATACGAATATTATTTCATAGACTATTTATTTTTTGATAACACACAAATTAAAATTAATTTCAAATTAATAATCTTTAATATTTTGTTAATACTTAATATTTCCACAATAATTGTTTAATAAATAAATAAATAAATCAATAAATATAATGAAACCAAAAAAAGTAGTCATATCACCTTCAAAAAGTAAGGGAAAGAAATTAACTGCTATATTCTATGATAAAGATAATAAGAAAATAAAGACAGTACATTTTGGTAGTGCTGGTATGAGTGACTTCACTATTCATAAAGATGAAGACAGAAAAAAAAGATATCTGGATAGACATAGATCAAGGGAGAATTGGGATGATGCTATGACGGCTGGCGCTCTTTCACGCTGGATATTATGGAATAAGACTACAAGAAAGGCATCTATTGCTGATTATAAAAGGAGATTTAAATTAAGTTAATTTAAGGAATCAATTCTTGCTCCTTTGCTCGTGGGGTTCCTTCAGACACAGAAGTAGTTGAACCAAGATGTTTCTTGACTAATTTTGGGTCTCTCTTACATTTCATACAACAACAATCGATTTCAGTACAAGAACTCTTTTGAAGAGCAAATAAGATGGTCGCCATAGCTCCAGCACAAATTGTGATAAATGAACCAAGTTCGGTTATAGTATATTTTTCCATACTATATATATAGATGTTTAATTATTTATTGGTTTTCACTAAAGATTTTTATTTCAGAAATATTATCAAAGTATTTAATATATTGATGAGTCACGATAATCCTTTCTCACGCCACGTAATTGCTGATTTAGATACTAAACTTGAAGGACGCAAGCCGATTGAGCAGATTAAAGATGACATCTCAGAATTAAAAGTAGAGATGATTCATATTAAGAATTACTTGCGGAAGTTGGAGATAAGGGAACAATTAAAAGAAGAAGAAGAAAAAAAGAAAGAAGCAGAATATGAGAAAGTGACTAAATCATCTTGGTGGTAGTGAAATTATTATCTATGTATATTATATGAGTGAATATATCTCCGTGTGTATCCCAATATGGAATCGTAAAGAGTATTTACCATTTATTTTGCGTAATGTAATGATACAAAATTATCCAAAAGAATTAATGGAAATCATAATTGATGATGATTCTGTTGAAGGTCAAGAGTTATTTAATAATAAAGAAGAATTAGAAGCATTTAAGAAAATAGTTTCACCAATGAAAGTCCAATATTTAAGATATAATTTTAAACGAACAATTGGGAAAAAGAGAAATAATATGGTTATAAAAGCAAGTTATGATACAATTGCTATGATGGATTCAGACGATTTATACACAAATACTTATCTATCTCATTCTCTCCAAATACTTAAAGAAAAGAAAGTTGGATTGGTTGGGATTCCAAATATGATATTGTTACATCCGCCTTATTCAAATGATGATTTTTATTATCTCTACACTCGTGATAATAAAAGATTAATTCACGAGTGTAGTATGGTCTTCACAAAAAAATGGTGGCGAAAGTCACCCAAATTTGCTGATTCGAGTCGAGCAGAAGGGCTTAAAATCTTAAAAGATATTAGTCGTGTAGCAATTACAGACCCAAGAAAGGTAATGATACAAATAGCTCATAATAATAATACTGTTTCAAAAGATGATTTTAAACAAAATCCAATTAAAGATCTTCAAATTGACGATAAATTAAGAGAATTAATAGAAGAAGTAGTAAATTATAGAAAATTGTAGTTATTATTACAAAAATATTTTCTACTAATTAATATATGGATTTTATTCCCAAAGTTCAAGTTGTTAAAGAAGAAAAACCAGAAGAGCCTTTTGATATGGTAGAGCCTTGCGATGCGACAAATGGAGAATCAAATGTGGAAGAAGTCATAGAAGAAGTCATACAAGAAGTAAAAGGAGAGTCACCAACACCAGTAGAAAATATATTTGAAGAACCACAGAAACTCACAAAGGCTGGGAAACCAAGAAAGAAACGTAGACCATTAACTGAACAAGAGAAAGAAAGATTAGCAAAGGCAAGAGAAAAGGCAACTGAAGCAAGAAGACGTAAGGCAGCAGAGAAGCGTGAAGCTCTTGAACTCGAAAAGAAAGAAAAGGAACTATTAAAGAAACAAAGGAAGAAAAAATTAGATGATCTTGAAAAATCATTAGAGACCAAAGAAGAAAAAGTCGAACAAAAAGTAGAGACTCCTATAGCAAAAGAACCACAACCAGTTAAGGAGAAACAAGTCACCAATACTCCTACACAAGGACTATTTACTCAAAAACAACTTGATGAAGCAGTTATGAATGGAATAATGGGATATGAGAAGATAAGGAAGGAAAGGAAATCAAAGAAGAAAGATGAAGAAGCAAAGGAAAAAGAGAAACAACAATTGAAACAAACTATTTCAAATGCTATTAATCGTAAGCCTTATAACCCCTACCATATGTGTTACTAATTTAAATAGTTTATCAATAGAATAAATTATCTATCTATTTATATATATGGAAAAACATCCAAAGATTCTACCAATTAAAGAAGAAGAAGGTATTAAAGCAAAGCCCCATCACGAATATCTCCCAGATGTTGGAGTCGGTGTCCCCGGAAAGGGATCTCTTTTATGTATGCTTTCACCAAGAAATACTGGTAAATCCACAATAATCAGTAATTTATTCTTGAATCCAAACTTTTATGGAGAAGAGTTCTTTGATGAAGTGTATATCATATCTCCAACTATAAATGTCGATAGAACATCAAGACATTTAGCAAAAAGATTTACAACATTTGATAATTATTCTGCTGAAGTATTACAAGGTATTATAAGGTCACAATTATCATTTAGCGAAGAAGACCGTCCGGAGATAGCATTAGTCCTTGATGATTGTGTGGGATTAATGGATAAAGAGATAGCAAATTTATGTACTCGTAGTCGCCATTACAATATTAAATTATTAGTGATATCTTCACAGAAGTTTCGGGGAGCATTAGACCCAATTATTAGAGCCAATATTACTGATTTAATTGTTGGTTCACCATTCCCAAATCAAAGAGAAATCAACGCTATTTCTGAAGAGTTTGGTGATATGTTTAATGGACCGGATAGTTGGAAACAATTATATAAGAAAGCAACTCCCAAGAAATATGACTTCGCTTATATGAAGCTCTCAAATCCCCCAAGATTTTTTAAGAAGTTTGAAGAAGAGTTGCCTATATTAATAAATAAATCAAGTTTTGACGGAGAAATTAGTATGGATAGTCTTGACTGAAAGTCAAGCAATGCCACTATGTGGGAATCTCTTTAATAATATTTTTAAGATTTCTTACTTTTTTAAAATTATCGGAAAATCCATCTCTTTGTGTGATATGAATGGGATTTAAACTAAACCATTTATCTTTTGATTGAAGAGATTGAGTGTAATCATCAATATTAAAAGCCATATCAGTAATATCTCTTTGTAATTTTAATTCATAACCTTCCTTATAATTTTTCATTAAAGTATCATAATAATGTTTTTTAACGATATAAGCGTGAGTACACCACGCTTTATCTACTTTATCTAAATCATTATCTATTTTAGTTGGTTTATTAATATGCCAACATCCTAAAAATAAGACATCAAAATCATAATGGATATATTTTTCAATCTTTTGTAAAAGTGCTTTTTTTCCATCAATAACTATATCATCTTCAAAAACAATACAATAATCCCAATTGTATTCTTTTGCTTTATTAAGCACGGCAATATGTGACATAGCACAGCCAATAAATCCATTTTCGTGTTCAATAGCACTAAATCTATTTGGTTTTTTGATACCAATTTTCCTTAATTCAGTAATACATTCACTATTTCTATCTTTTCTTTTATCAAGATTAATATAGAAGTGTTGATTAAGATTTACCATATATATATTATTAAATAGAGATAATTTTCAATAAAATATTACTTTTAAATTAAATATAAAAAAAATAAAGGTTCTTATATAATGGATTTATATTCGCAAGGGCAGAGTATAATTCAAGCCAATCAATTAACAGAAGCCGCAAGGGAAGCTAATTTAGCCGCTAAAGATTTTAACAATACATTAGCCGCAAAAGTAGATGAAGCAAATGATGAGTTGGATTCTGTTGCTGCCGAGCAACAAGCTATTAATATGTATCAAGGCATCTCTTCTGGTGGTAAATTAGTTGGTCTTGCTGCTGGTACACAGAAAGCTAAAGATGCGGCCGCAGCAGCAAAATCTAAATTGAAGAAAGCAACTACATTAGTTCCAAATGCTGTAAAAGGCGGTGGAGATATTAAAAGTGCTGATGATTTAAGAAGGGTCGCATCAACATTGGGACAAGGAGTTGATGAGATTGGTCCGGAAAGATTTGCTGCTGGGACTGATATTAAAGCAATAACAGAAGAAACCGGAGTATTAAGAAATAGAGAAGGTTCGCTTGTTGGTGTTCCGACTCAGCAGTTTTTAGAAGAAACAGAAGTATCTCGTGCCGCTGGTGGATTAAATGAAACAGTAGAAGGGGCGGCTAATACAGAAAGAGCTGGAAGGTCTGCTATTCAAACATCGGAAGGAATATTGGGTGGAGCTAAAGTGGCTACATCGGCAGATGCCGCAAGAACCGGTCAATTTGCTGAACTTGCTGGTCCGGGAGCAAAAGCAGTAAAAGGAACAACAGAAGCAGCCTTAGACGCAGCACTTGAAGGTGGTGCTAAATTGGGAGCAGCAGAGTTTGCTAAAACCGCTGTATCTGGTGTTGGTGCTGGATTAGATATATATAAAGATATTCAAAGTGGATTTAAATTTGATAACTGGAAACAAGAAGTCGGAAATATTGGTAATATATTTGGTTCAGCATTAGAGATTGGCGGAGCATTAACTGCGTGGACTGGTCTTGGAGTTGGGGCAGAAGCGCTGGGAGCCGCAATATCTGTTGGTTCTACCGCTCTTGAGACTGCTGGTGATATCCAAGCAACTGGTGAAAAGAGAACTACACAAGAACAAGATATTATGTCGGAAAGAAGGCAAGGAGCCGCCGCCGCTCAACAAGATTTAGTTGTTGGAAGATCAAATTAATAATTTAAAATAATATTTTTTTATGTAATATTTTTTTATTGTTTAAAGTATAATGAGCTATTGGAGAAGTGAAGATAAAGTTCAGCTTTCGCAAACTCAAGTTTCTATCCCCAGCACTAACGGACAGACATACACAGCAACTGCTGGTAGTGGTGGTCGCAGAGTGGATTTTGAGATTCCCCCATCGGTCAAGTTTTTGGATGGAAAAAACTCATATTTACAATTTGATATTAAACTCGGTCTTGGAGCAACTCCCACACGTCTTCAACTTGACCCATTTATTGGGGGTCAGTCGGTAGTTAAGAATCTCCGCATATATTCTGGTTCAAGAGCAGTTCTTTTAGAAGAAATTGCTGATTACAATGTGAAATGTCAAGTTCAGTATTCTTACAATCAAGATGAGAGTTTGAGAAAGATGCGAGCATTAAAGGAAGGTGCTTTACTCACCAATATTAAGAATCGTGGAAATCTCGGTACTTCTGAATCTAACAATATTGATACTGTAACTAATCCTTATTACAAACCAAAAGATGTCGCATACGCAACTGCTTTCAGTGATGATGATTTCCTTACTGCTAAAGTTTCTCTACCAATCCACTCTGGCATATTTGCTGACTCTGATAAAGTCTTTCCAGTTATGATGACACAAGGTCTTTACATTGAGATTGATTTAGAAGACCCAGCCAAGGTCATTAAGCAGTTAGATTCGGTGAATCGTCATCGTAGAATGTTACAAAATCCAGTATTCCACGGTAAAGATGATGCTGGTACTGCTTTTGTTAATGATGATGCGACTTCAGAAACAACTACAATAGTCCTTGAGAAAACTAATACAGTTCAGTCTATAGAAGCTTGTCCTTTTGTTGTTGGTGAGACTATTGGTATTTGTTCCAAGTCTAATCCCAGTCTCCAAGCAAATTTAAGAACGGCTGCTGATGTAGCATATAATCCGGTAATTGATTCTATTGGGTTAACTGGTGATGGTCGTGTCGAATTAACCCTTGCTGCGGCAACTCGCAATAGTTCTGATGCTGGTGAAGGTGGTAGTGTATCTGTTACTTCTGGTGATTTCATAATTTATTCGACTGCTGCTGATGGAAAGCGAGTCAAAGCAAATGACGAGACTGCTGAAGTTGTTCTCGACCCAGCCGCACCGACTAAATATGACGCAACATACACAATCTCTAATATGGAGATAGTGTGTCAGAGAGTGGAGTTGGACTCAAGATACGAGCAAGGAATGATAGATAGAATGAGTGAAGGTGGATCAATTGAATTAGATATTCATTCTGCTACCAACTACAAGCATTCTCTTTTATCAAGCAATCGCAATGCTACTGTAAATCTCGCAGTCTCCAACACTCGTGCGAAGTCGTGTGTTGTTGTTCCCACGGATGCTACTGTATACAACACGGCTCAACTAATTTCTGGTTCGACAACGTATGATGAAGAGACTCTTCTTATGGATGGAAGTCTTAAATCGATTCGCTCTGGTCAAGTTGGAATCATAGACAATTTAACATCGTATCAGTTTATGATCGATGATAAACTTGTTCCTTCAAGACCGATTGATGTTTCGAAGATTAATGGTGGAAAGAGTATCTCGGCACAGCCATTAATTGAATTGGAGAAGGCTCTGAATCAAGCACACATAATTCCAAGGTCATTTGTGGATTACAACAGAAACTTTTTAATTGGACGTGCTTATGCCTTAAACGATGGGGTGATGAATCTTAACAATAAGAGCAATCAACTACAGCTTCACTATAATGAAAAGACTGTTGCTGGGGCAGATGTTCCACCGACTAAAGACAAGCTCCTTATGGCTTTCATATTTCACGTGAGACGCATTTCAATCAAAGGAGATTCAGTTGTTGTTTCTCTCTAAACTGAAAGTAATCTTCGATAATTTTTAATTATTTTTCTACATATTTTTTTTAATTATTTTTTTTTTGTTAGTTAAATTATAAAATGGCTGACAAGAAATATTTAACTATTCAACCGTCAAATGTTCCGGCGAGTGGAAAGATCTCTCACAAGGGCGGTAATCCGATACTAACGATTCAGTTGGGGCGCCAAGATGCGATGCTCGATTTAGATAGTGTTCGACTATCTGGTGATTTATCAATATGGGGTAATGCTGCTGGTACAACCCACCCCACAGATGCTGTTGCCCCAGAGTTAAGAGCATCTCATAAACTCGGTGCTTTTGGTGTCATAGACCAGCTTGTTTTCCGTCACGCCGAAACGAAGCAAGTATTGGAACACATCCGCCATTATGGTCGCTTTATGGCTTCATTCTTACCGGTTATGAGTGGTCTTCAAGATCAGACTGGTCACTTATCGGAGAGTTCTTTAATTAACTCTAACTATCGTGTTTTCCGTGACACAGTTATTCGCAATAATAAAGCATCTCCTTTTTCTATTCCACTACCTTCTGGAATGACTCTTGGTGGCGATCAACTACCTTTATCAAAGGTCCCCCTTGAAATCGAGATTCATTTAGCGCCAGACTCGCAGTTCTTCTACTCGAGCGACTCAACCCTTACTAATGTATCTGAAGCTTTCTATGAATTATCAAATGTTGAATTAACTTGTGAAGTGGATGTCGGAGATAAGTCTCCAGACCAAGGTGTTTGGACTTTCAACTCTATCACGTCTTATTTCTCTACTTTAGAATCCACTAACTCTATTATTAATTACAACCTTGGATTATCAAAGGTTCTTGGTGCTTTTGTTAACTTTGTCCCAAGTTCTTTTGTGAATAATTTATCACAAGATGGTTATTTGACATATATGCCTTCATTAGCAAGTGGAGCACTCGCAAATTTGGAGACTATATCGTTCCTTCGCAATGGTGAAAGATTCCCAAGCAATTTTGAAGTTGAGTCAGTCTATGATTCAAGCACTAATGCGACTACGGTAGTAGATTCTCAAGTTATTAAGAGTTTCTTACATTCTATCGTTCCCGAATCCCAGCACAACAGAACTGGTGCTGGTCCCTTAGTCTCCAACAGAATCTTCACAGTTAATGAAAGTGCCGATACTGGCTACCGACTTATGCCGGAGTGTGGTGCTATTTATGGAGTCGGTGTTCTGTATGATATGTTGGATTCTGAAGGGGTTGATTTCTCTACAGCTCAATTCTCTATCCAGATGACTAATGGATTATCAGATGGGAATCCAGTATCGGCATATTTGTTTATTAAGAGTAAAGTTGTTGTTGCTTATGATGCTGGTATGGGAGTCCAAGTCATTCAATGAGCAAATATTTAAACAATATTATATCTGTATTTATAATATAGTATGAATGCTGAACAATTTATAACTCAATATAATAGTAATACTTTTTCTGATGAATATAAAGATAGAAGAGATTTTTTAGAATATTTTAAAAAAACATATCCGGAAGAATACAGAAAATATAGAGATAAAGTTAATAAGCGAAGAATAGAATATATGAAAAAAATAAAAGTTGAAAACCCAGAAAAATATGATATTTGGAGAAAAAAAAACAATATAAGATTGTTAGAAAAATACCACAAAGATAAAACTTGGTATCAAAATTATTATAAAGAATATATCAAAAATCCAATTAATCGTGAAAAAAATAATAAAAGATCTAAAGAATGGTATTGGAAAAATAAAGAAAAAGATAAAATAAAAGAAGATGAAATAGATATCAATTTTTTAGACGAAGTAAAAGAAAAAATAAAAAGAAAACCAGCATTAAAGATAGATAAATTAGAAAATCCAATAGTAATTAATTTTTCTCTTTAATTTATTTCTATTAAATAATTAAAAATATTCTTTTGTTGAAATTATTTTATTATTAATAATATAATGGATACACAAGTTGACACTATGACGCAGCCAATGGATGATGTTCCGGACGAAGAGAAGCTTGATGAATCTCGTATTCCCGACCTTATGAAAATCGGACAGATTCCGACTTCTTACGGACAGACTCTGACAACTGATGTGATTGACCCAGTTACTTTCTCGCAAAATAGCGTGAGATTTACTCTTCAGCGTGTGGCTGGTTTCCTTCACTCGAACTCGAAGGTTACTCTTGCTGTGACTCCCAAGACTAATGCTCGTGCTTTTTACCCACTAAATATTGGTATTTCCAGTTTGATTAAGTCCGCACAGTTGTTAGTCGGAAACAAACAGATTTGCTCTATTGAAGATTATGGTGAATACCACGCATATCAGTCTATGTTTCTGACTAATGAAAATAACAAAGAGAGAGAGCA
>WLWF01001229.1_pt1 | contig 21869 bp, 32 predicted proteins | sample 6718331 | NCBI WGS metagenome assembly WLWF01 (sample SAMN12718692, study PRJNA515312) | sponge metagenome | isolation source: marine sponge | host: Mycale hentscheli | place: New Zealand: South Island, Marlborough, Capsize Point | collected 2003-05-01
AAGGTGAGTGGGTAACTGGTATCAAAGGTCAGCGACATCGAGGTTCGGTTCGAACCGAATGGGACTCTGTTCCAATGTTCCAATGTTCCACTCTGATTTAAGTACATATAGGAATTCTCAGGATTCCTAAGAGCAAGAGACCTCTTTTCGCGGTGTAACAAAAATATTCTCTGAGGGAATCGCTCTAATATAGGAGTGGAACATTGGAACAGATTAATATATAAACAATATAATATATATAATATAAACTTTAAAGTAGTAGTAGTAATAGGGACTTACGCGAATCACCCCCCAAAGTTATCCACAAAGTTATCCACAGAATCTGTGTAACTTTACGTTTGGAACAGATTCAAAAGTGGAACAGACTTTGGAACAAGCGAAGATACCTAAAAATATAGGCAAATCAATGAGTTAGCACCTACGAGACTCATAGAGACATACATAGGTAAACTTGAACCTTACCTATCAAGTACCTCCTAAAAGTCGCTTACAAGCCCAATACGAAAACTTTAATTTTACGAGTACCTATCCCCTGTTCCGTTTTTCGTGCAAAAACCTGTTCCAAGTATTTAATAAATAGTATAGATAATACTTGACTTATCCTAAATACTAGCGTAATGTTTTATGTAGATTTACTTATTTATTAACAACACAAGGAACTAAAATGATTAGAATGACATGGAAACAGTTTGAAGATAAGTATCAATTTGAATCAGATGAAAATGGCTCTAAATATTTTGAGTTTGATTCAGACCGAGTGAAAGAGATTGAAGATAAATATGGAGACGAGGCTTGGAGATATATTTGGACATGGTGTAGCGAGGGTAGCGATGAATACTTTGTTGCGGGATATGCCTTTGTCAATCGCATGAACTACATGATTGCAACAGTACCTCATGACTTGGAAGAGGGGGATTCAGTCGAGATAGTCGAGGACTATGCTGAACTATCAAAGGAAGGGAACTACGCAAAGTTTGACCTGTGGATAGAAGATGAATTTAAGAAGGTCGAGATATTTACAGACCAAAACATAGACGGGTATGTGTGGTTTAGTCTAGCGATTAACGAAGAGGTCATGGAGACATCTGAGTACAAGGATTGGAGTCCTGATGAAGAGGACGAAAAAGGGGAGTTCGACTTTGATGAGTTAGTCAAGACCGAACTCAAAGGTAACCGATACTTAGGCAAAAATATTATTGTTGATACATTTATGAAACAAGACGATGGATTTACAAGCATAGAAGATGTACTAGCCAATAAAGGCATGGACTTAAATTACTAGGAGAGTGAAGATGAAGATTAACAAAGAGGACATGGTAGATACAGATGGGTGGTCATGGGAAGATTACTCAGCAATTCACGAGGGTAAGAAAGTAGTCGTAAGAGTCTCAATCGAGATTGTAAGGAATTGGGACGACATTGAAATCAAGGAGGTAGCGTAATGGAAACAGAAGAGAAACAAATCAGACCATACAAGTGGTCATGTTGGGACTTTGAGATATACAGTCGAGATCGAAATGGCAAGACTGAGTACGCGTTTATTACTACCGAACACAAGTGGGTAGACATGGATATTGACGGAGATTATGTCTTAGTTCCTATCGAACAACACAAACTACTCGCCCCCTTGTTTAAGGAGACGACTGCCTCCACCGATTTGATGTTTGTGATTGACGGAGTATGTGGGGTTGGTATGTCTGACGGGGGGTATATTGATATGGAGTTTTCCGAGCCACACTTGAAGACCGAGTATGACAAAATCGGCACAGAACAACAAGAGTGCGGAGGATACCTTAGCGAATCGGAGAAACTAGAGGAAATGGGATTCGAGGAGTACGAGGACAGAATGCAGATGTCTGATGACTACATCAGGACAGTAGTTAAATTTAATAAATGTCAACGCAAACTAGGAGAGTGAAGATGAGTAAGAAAGGAAAATGTTTTGATGTGAGATATGGTCGAAGTGATGTTGTGTTTACAGTATTTGCCAAAGACGAAAATGAGGCTTGGGACGAGGCGTGTAAATTACGAGACGAGCAATTTAACAGAGACGAGCATGAGTTTTATGGCGTTGAATGCGAGGAGTCTGAATGGGCAACCGAAGAAGATGATTGTGAAAACTATAAGGAGAGTGAAGATGAGTAGAAAAACAATAACCGATACAGAACGAAAAGGATTACTACGAGCCACCGACCATGTACTTGAGCATTTTTGGAGGTATCTTGAGAATGACATAAAGTATGACGACATAGATTATGAAGACTACTTTAAAGAGGGAGAACCAATAACGCTTGACCAGTTGCGACATTTCTTTCAAGACCGAGGGGAAGCTTTTTTCAATATGGACGAGTTTCCAAATGAAACTGATATAGATACATGGGGCAAGACACAAGAGAGCGTCCCACTATACCAAGCATTTATAAAGGAGAGTGAATGATGAATATTAAAAAGAAGTATGAAGAGTTGTGTGAATTAATTAGGGGAGATAGTCCTAATTGGACACACGAAGAAGTTGTAGAAAGACTTGAAGAATCTAGAGATGCATTGTGGTCGTTGGAAGACCCCCAATCATACATAGAATGGTTTGAAGAACATGGGACATTTAAAAATAAATGGCTATATCAAATGGCAAAAACAAGGGAGAACGCATAATGGAAAAAGAAAAGAAAAAACTAAACACATATACATTTCAATCAGTTGCTTTTTTTGAGGCAAATGTTCATGCAGATATTGAGGCAGAGTCAGAAGAAGAGGCACGGAAGATAGTAGAGGCAGATGACTTTGAGGGTTGGAGTGAAGTTGATAAACGCTACCTTGAGTTTACAGGATATGATAAAAGTTTTATAGACTTAACTTGGGATAGTAGTTTAGATGACATGGGCAGACCGATACAAAAGGAGGACGCGTAATGGCTAAAGGAACGAATGAATATGTTGATGAGGAAGACGGACTTTATCAAAAACCTGAGCGTGACCCTGATAGAGATTATGATGATTGGAAATTAAGACAGCTTGAAGAAGAAGAACAACAACAAAAGGAGAAAAAGAAAAATGGATCAAAAACTTAAAGGGTGGGACAACAGCAAGATAGATTTTGAGGCAGACTACGATAGCAAGACTATGCAAGATTGGTTAGCTGTGTTGCAAGGTCATGAAGTACCGAATGCTGAACCTAACAACAAAGCCTATGCTGAGGCAATTAGATATGGCATACAAGCACTTTACCCTGAGCGAAAGACCAAAGTAATAAAGGGGGTGTATGACTTCGAGAGAGACGGAGACATTGACGAGTTTAATGCACGACTAAAAAAGGAGAGTGAATGATGAATACAGATGAATTAAATGTAATAGCTTTTGATATGGCTTGTGATTTAAAAGAGCGTAAATTAACCCTTATAGAAATTAAACACGTGCTAGAGACAATTACCTTTCATTTTGAAACTAACTTTGGAGAGTGAAGATGAGTAAAAAGTTTGAAATTGATATACCTGAGGCAGAGGAACAAAAAATGGATCTTTGGGGAGAAATTCATGAGGAGTTATGGAACGATGAGTTTTGTACTCTTACGGGAGAGGCACTTGAAAAAGAAGTAGACCGATTAACTGAACTTAGATTTTTAGAAATGGGAGGAGATTACGAAAATGACTAGAGAAAAAATAGATTATATTGAGCAAGACATTTACGAATACTTTGGGGCTGACCAAGATATTTACAAGGCAACCCGTCATGACTTACTTGGAGTGATTGGGGGCATGAGTGGGATACTAGAACTCTTGTGGCACAAGGAAGTTACCCCTGAGATAGCATTCAAAGATTTTAAGTCTTGGCTCAAGGAAAGAAACGAACACAATGACTTACTTGACATAACTGAAAAAATCCCTGATACTAATATTCCAATTAAAAAAAGAGAGGAATCCCATGCCTAAAAAAATACTTAACAGAGAAGATGTAGATTTTGTTTATATTGAGAATATAACTTTTGGTGTAGTCATGAAAGATGACAACGGCACTGACCTAACTGTAAGTGAAAGTGAAATACAAATGGATTCTTTTTCTCGTGAGCGACTTGCTGACGATGTACTGTTCCATATTCAACAAGGTAAGCCGGTAGATATAATAGACGAAAATGAGGACACTATTACTTTTGAGCCGGACATGGAAAGTATAAGGGAGACAGACTAATGGAACACCATTTATTTACAGACATTCGCAGATTGCTCAAGGATTTTGTAAAATTATTAAATGAACATAGTATTGGCAATAAGGAAACTGATGAGGCCAATCGTATTATTGAAGAGATTGAGATTGTTTTAAAGAATCAAGAATTAGTAGACTCGATTGAAACTAAAATTGAGGAAGAAGAACATAAGCAAATATCAGATGACTTGGCAGAAGAAATTTTGGCTCGTGGTCAACAGTGTAAAAATGGTAATTGCGATGTGTAGTAGAGAGGTAGTAAATTTTTTTATAATTAAGGAGAAAGTGAAATGACATTAAGCAAACAGCAACAAACCACACTTGGATCATTAGTGGTAATCGGAATATTCGGGGGACTAATTTATAATGCCTCTGAACAGAAACATACCCCAACGGCAGTTATGGAGAACGCACCGTCTCTTCCTATTATCTTGCCGGTGGCTGAAACACAGTTACCCCCTCTAACCGATGAGGTAACGACTGTGTTAAATCAAGATTGGAGTGCATTACAGCCGGACGGCATACCTCTATTAGAGATTGCTCCACTAGAAGATGCACCTCTTCCGCCATTAGTATCAATATAGTGGCAACCCCCGAAAAGAAAGTAAAACAGAAAGTATGTGCCAAGCTTAAGGAACTTGGTGCATATTATTTCTATGCCTCAACAGGAGGATATGGGGCGAGTGGTGTCCCTGACATAGTCGCTTGTTATAAGGGAAACTTTATTGGGATCGAGTGTAAAGCAAACGGTAATACCCCAACGGCTTTACAAAACAAACACTTATACAATATTAAAAAGGCACAAGGATATTCAATGGTCATTGATGAAACAGATATAGATGCATTAGAATTATTCTTAGAAACACTTTGAACGACAATGTAAATAAACCGGCACACTATACCAAACATAAATGGGAGGTAATAGAAATACTAGAAGAGTTCTTTCACAGCGAACCATTACTATGGCAGTGTGGGAAATATCTTTTCCGGTGCTTGTTTAAAAACAACCTAATAGAAGACCTAGAAAAAATGATATGGTATGCTAAAAGACGAATTGAAAAGGAAAAAAATGAACTCAAAACGAAAGGAAGAAGCCATTAAGTTGGTTAAAGAATGGCAAGAAAAACGACCGGAATTTAGTCGAACGAGATTATCACAAGCAACAGGAGTGCCTTACTCTACTCTTATAGAATTAGATAAAGAGGGGCTAATAAAACTTCCGAAGAAAAGACCGACTAATAATTCCAGGACTTCGTGGAATAATGGTAGGGGAATGAAAAGTTGGCTGACGAAGTAGACATAGCTAATGACGACATACAAAAAAGACTGGAGGCCAGTCTTAAAACGGTGGATCTTTCTATTACGAAAAACCACAGTGGGAAATGTATTTGGTGTGGCACCAAAGTAGTAGATAAACGGAGGTGGTGTTCGGTTCATTGTCGAGACGAACATACACTATATGCTAATAAAATATAAAAGGAGAACAACATGACGGTTTGGGAACCAGATGACGAACAAGACCTACATGACATATCAGAGCGTGATATGACTGTGTGGCAATATTTTGTCTACATCGTTGGATTTGGTGTAGCTTTGTTTCTTGTGCTAGAATTATTTGCTTGAAACCAATTAGTACAAAAAATCAAAAGTGTCATGTGTGTGGCTCTCCCGCTAAATTCTTTTTTAAGAAATGGTGGTGTACCCACACTCGTGATTTAAAAGGACATTGTAAAAACGAAAGGAAACAATGCAAATAGTTACATTGGATTTTGAAACATTTTATGCGAAAGGCTACGGTCTGCGCAAGTACACAACAGAAGAATATATATTGCACCCACAGTTCCAAGTGATCGGGGTGGCAATTCAAATAGACAATGGTAAACCCGTGTGGTATACCGGAGAACAGGCATCAAAGGGAATTGATGCTATTGACTGGGGCAACACCATGTTGCTTTGTCATAACACGCAGTTTGATGGCGCAATACTCAAATGGGTATTCGGTAAACAACCGGTGGCTTATCTTGACACACTTTGCATGGCACGAGCCAAGCACGGAGTCGAGGCGGGGGGTTCGCTCAAAGCTTTGGCCGAGCGTTATCAAATAGGTGAGAAAGGAACAGAAGTCTTACAAGCCATAGGCAAACGCCTAGAAGACTTTCAAGAGCATGAGCTACGCCAATACGGAGAGTATTGCAAGAACGATGTAAAACTAACCTACGATCTATTTAAAATCTTATCTAAAGATTTTCCTCTTCCTGAAATAAAGTTAATTGATATTACTCTTAGAATGTTCATACTACCTATATTGCGCGTCAATCAAAAACTATTAAAAGAAAGACTTAACGAACTCAAAGAAGAAAAAGCCCTAATGCTAAAAGGGTTAATGGAAACACTAGCGTGTGATAGTGAAGAAGCAGTCAGGAAAAAGTTAGCTAGTAACATACAGTTTGCTGAGATTTTAACCGACTTACACATTCCTGTACCTATGAAAATATCCCCTACTACCGAGAAAGAAACTTATGCATTAGCTAAGACTGACGCAGGGTTTATTGCACTTCAAGAAAGCGATAACCCACTACTACAAGAGTTATGCGCAGTAAGACTTGGTACTAAATCTACTATTGAAGAGACGCGTATACAACGCTTCATGGACATTGGCACACGCAATAATGGGTTTCTTCCTATACCACTTAAATATTATGGCGCACACACAGGGCGTTGGGCGGGTTCAGACAAGGTAAACTTTCAGAACTTACCAAGCCGTGATGTTAAAAAGAAAGCTTTAAAGAACGCTATACTTCCCCCACCTAATCATGTAATTATCAATGCAGACTCTTCACAAATCGAAGCTCGTATATTAGTCTGGTTAGCCGGACAGCACGATCAAGTAGAACTTTATCGACAGGGCAAAGATGTGTATTGCGACTTTGCTTCGCGTGTTTATAAGAAAACTATTACTAAGAAAGATAATAAAGAACGAGCAGTAGGTAAGACTTGCATACTTGGATTAGGATATGGGACAGGCCATGTCAAGTTAAAGGGTGTGTTAAAACTAAATGCCGGTATTGAAGTGGACGAGATAGAAAGCAAACGACTGGTAAAACTATATCGAGAAGTTAATCATGAGGTAGTTAAGTTATGGGAAGAGTGTGACAGAGCCTTACAAGATATGGCTTCTTGGCCGGCGGATCGACCGTCCTATTACTTAGGCTCAGGCAAATGTCTGTTAGTAGAACCTAAAGGGATTAAGTTACCTAATGGCTTGTACATTACTTACTCTAATTTACAACGGGGCGAAGACGGGTTTGAATATAAATCTAGACGAGGCACTATTAGTATATGGGGTGGGGCAGTAGTAGAGAATGTTGTACAAGCATTAGCTAGGATAGTGATAGGTGAACAAATGATACAGATTAATGAGAAGTATAGACCGGCACTAACAGTTCACGATGCGGTAGTGTGTGTAACGACAAAAGCTACCGCCCAAGAAAGCTTAGACTACATTATGGGTATTATGAATACAGCACCTACTTGGGCACCGAACTTACCGATTGCATGCGAGGGCGCATATGGAGATAGTTATGGGGAATGTTGATTTATATTGGGAAATCCCTTATGTATCTGAGAACGCTAAACTTTTATATGCAAGAGCGATTGCTTCTCCGGAAAATGCATGGGTGCCTTATTATAATTTTAAAGCATTACCTATACACGAGGACTGGGGTTTAGATCCTTGGTGGAATAATTTGTATAAGGTACACCCTTTTCGAGCGGGAATAGTTAAATTAGATCCAAATGTTTATTATGATTGGCATATAGACACAGATAGGGGAGTAGGAGTAAACTTACTTTTAAACCCTTGCAAAAGTTATTGTCTTTTTAATAAAGATTTTAAACGGGGTAAATCGTTAGATCAAGGGAATGTAACCGGTTCTTTTGTAGAGCTACAATATAAACCTAACACGTATTATTTAGTTAATACCCAAGTAGCTCATACAGTTTATAATTTTGATACGACACGATATTTATTAACAGTAGATTTTGAAGAATATAAAGATAAATTAACGTATAATCAATTACTTAAGGAATCTTTAGAAGCACGGTGGTGGGAAAAATAATTACACTTTAGGAGAGTATAATGGCTGATATGATTGAACATAGTAATTTTGTAGCATTTAAAATGAAACAAGAATGGGAAGATGATATAGCAAAAGAAAATGAGGAAAAGATTAAAATGGGCCTTACTAAAAAATGTATGAATTGTCACGAGCCAATAGCAACATGTGGGTGTATAGGTCATACACTTAATTCTACTTATTGGGGCTACTGAAATGTTAGCCGAAGGGCTATTTGTCTTGACTGTATCTCTATCGGGAGATTATCGGGATTTGGAATTTGTAGGTTATTTTAATGATTGCCCTACAGCTATCCAATACTTTCGAGAGAACTGTTCAGAACATAAAGCGGCAAGTTGTACATTAAAAGAATATACATTAATACCACCTGACCATGTATCACCTAGTCAATTTGATTTTGATAGTTTAAGCGCTAATGAGTCAATGTCGTGCGGATTTGTCGGCGTTGATATGAGAACTTTTATTAAGGATAAATAATGCTACACGAAATGTATGATGGCTTAATGGTAATGGATTTTTTTGATGACTGCATTATTGGAATAGTTAAGGGTATTGATAATCAAGATAAAGTTTGTTACAGCTATAGAAAAGTAATAGCCAAACTTATGCGTGAAGATGATATGACTGAAGAAGATGCAATGGAACATTTTTATTATAATATGATGGGGTCATATGTAGGGGAAAACACTCCATGCTTTTTATTTATTGAGGGAGATCATTAGTGGCAAGAAAAGTTAAGCAAACACAACAACCTTATGAACCAGTGCACAAACGAACGAGCCAAGGTGGGCGGATACCTAAAACCTCTACCATGAATAAAAGTTTTCGTTCATCATACAAAAAATATAGAAAGCAAGGAAGATAATGGCAGATTTTACGTGGAGTTTTTCCTCCTTAAAAGAATATATTAATTGCCCTAAGAAATATCAAGAAGTAAGAATCTTAAAGAACTATTCTTTTGTAGATACGCCCCAGACTATTTATGGAAAAGAAGTTCACGAGGCGCTAGAAAATTATGTAAGAGATGGCCAACCTTTAGCTAAAAACTATTTAAGATTTAAAAAGATGGTAGATTCTTTGATCGCTATTCCGGGGATTAAATACGCTGAGTACAAAATGGCGTTGACTAAAGAAATGGAACAGTGTGATTTTGATGATAAGAACAGATGGGTACGAGGCATCGCTGACTTAGTAATAATAGACGGAGACCAAGCGTACATTATTGATTATAAAACAGGCTCTAACAAATACCCTGATACTAAACAATTAAAGCTGATGAGTCTTATGGCGTTTGTTTGTTTTCCTGAAGTCAACACAATTAAAGCCGGCTTGTTGTTCTGTATGAAAAATAGTTTTGTTCAAGAGTCGTATACTAGGGAAGACATTCATAAATCTTGGAAGTCATTTGAACAACCGTTAGATCGACTGACAATGTCTTATGAAAAAGACGAATGGATACCCAATCCTACCCCGTTATGCGGGTGGTGTCCGGTCGAAACATGTGAACACCATAAGCCTAGAAGATAATGTACACGAGAAAGTGTAAGGTATGTAAGACTAAGTTTGAAACATTACACCCTAAATATTTGTGTTGCTCTACTAAGTGTACGATGATTAATAAAGTAAATACAAGATACGAAAAAGAAAACGGAGATTGGACAGCATATTTTAAACACTTGTTGTCAAAGAAAAATAAAACAGATTTAACTCCACGGAAACTTATAAATGTACTAAAGAAACAAAACTATAGGTGTGCTTTAACTGGGATGCCTTTGACATGCGAAAAAATACGAGGTGTCATCTCTAAGACTAACGCAAGTATTGACCGTATTTTTGCCGGAGGGGTGTATAATAGACGAAACATACAGTTAGTCTGTAGAGCAGTCAACTCTTTTAGAGGAAACATGACCGTAGATGAATTTATTAATTGGAGCAAAAAGGTAACTTATCATGCCATACATAAACAAAAAAAGACCTCACAAAAAAGAGTATCAACAACAGCTCGCCAGAGGGGAGCACGAGAAAAGAATGGAGCGCCAAAGACTTAGACGCAAGGTGGATAAGAATGGCAAAGACGCCAACGGCAACGGTGTGGCAGACAAGAGAGAAGGTAAAGATTTAGCTCACAAAAAGCCTTTATCAAAAGGTGGTAGCAACAAAGACGGTTACACAGTTAAATCGAAATCTAAGAACCGATCATTTAAAAGAAATTCTGATGGCTCAATAAAAACTAGACAATATTTAGCGGGTAAATAAAAAGTAAAATTAAGCTTGACTTGTAATAATATGTGATGCTATAATTCAGATTCCAATTAGAGAGGGAAACATGGAATTAATTGATAACAAAGCTTTAAAAATTACAGTGCCTAATGACATCGTTGAAAGAATTACGACAGCGGTAGAAAAAACAAAAGTATTAGACACAAGAGAACATTTAACTGACCTACTTATTCATTGGGGTCCGGATGAATTAACACAGTTAAATTCTATAGTTACCTTTAAATTTCCTCTACCTTCTCCTATAGTAAATGATTACAAATACACAGGTCGATGGGTTCCTTTCAACCACCAAAAAACTACTTCTGAATTTTTAAGTATTAATAAACGGGCGTTTTGTTTTAATGAAGCCGGTACTGGTAAAACTTCTAGTGTGTTGTGGGCTTCAGATTATTTAATGAACCTTGGAGTTATTAAACGAGTATTAGTTATTTGTCCTTTATCTATTATGACTTCTGCTTGGAAGAATGATATATACAACACTTGTTTACATAGACATCCAGGTGTCGCTTATGGAACAGCCGCCGATCGTAAACTTATTATTAACAACCCTAAATATGAGTTTGTCATTATTAATTATGATGGAGTACGGATTGTAAAAGATGACATCATAGATGCAAACTTTGATTTGATTGTAGTCGACGAAGCCAATGCTTATAAGAATGTGTCTACGACTCGTTGGAAAACTCTTAACAAAATATTAAAACCTCACACACGCTTATGGATGTTGACTGGAACTCCGGCTTCACAATCTCCATGCGATGCTTATGGACTGGCTAGATTAGTAGCGCCACACAAAGTGCCTAAATTTTCATCAGCATGGCGCGATAGAGTAATGACTCAAATAACTCGATTTAAGTGGATACCTAAACATAATAGTCAAGACGCAGTATATTCAGTATTACAACCTGCGATTAGATTTGCAAAGAATGATTGCCTAGATTTACCCGAAGTCACTTATCAAACCAGAGAAGTGCCTTTATCTAAAAATGTACAAAAGTATTATAAAGAATTGAAGAAAGAATTTTTAATTGAAGCAGCCGGCGAAGAGATTACTTCTGTTAACGCGGCGGCTAACATGACTAAACTTTTACAAATTTCTGGTGGCGCAGTTTATACCGATAGTAAAAAAGTAATTGAGTTTGATATAAGACCTAGGCTCAATGCTCTTATGGAAGTTCTTGAGGAAACTTCTAATAAAATATTAATCTTTGTACCTTATCGACACACTATTGACATAGTAGCTAATCATTTAGAAGAACATGATATTACCACTGCTATTATAAATGGTAGTGTATCTGCACATAACCGTACTCAAATTATTAAAGACTTTCAAAATTCAGACGATCCGAGAGCTTTAGTAATACAGCCTCAGTCAGCGGCACATGGAGTTACGTTAACACGAGCTGACACTGTAGTATTTTGGTCGCCGGTAATGAGTGTAGAAGTTTATCTTCAATGTATTGCACGTATTGATAGAGTGGGCCAACAAAACAAAATGACTGTTGTTCATCTACAAGGGTCAGAGATTGAAAAAAGAATGTATGCAATGCTACAAGGTAAAGTAGATAGGCATATTAATTTAGTAGATTTATATAGAGAGGAGATAGGATTATGAGTGAAGTAAAAGCAAATGATTTAGTAACTACTTATCTTGCTATTAGACGCGAGCGAGAGAAGTTATCTAAGAAGTATGAACAAGAAGACAGTGTTTTTAAAGATCAGTTAAATAGATTAGAGGAAGCAATGTTAGAAACTTGTAATGAAATTGGTGCGGAAACACTACGCACCGAGAATGGCACTATCATTAAAAACTTGAAAGAGAATTATGTCTGCGGCGATTGGGATAATTTTAAAAAATATGTCCTTGAAAACCAAGCGTTGGAGTTACTTCAACAACGCATTAGTCAGACAAACTTTAAAGAGTTTTTAAGTACGAGGGGAGAAGAAGGATTACCTCCTGGAATTAGTACGATGAGAGAGTTTAAAATAACTGTACGTAAACCAACAACTTAAGGAGAATTACTATGGCCAAACAAGAGCCTAATCAATTTACAACGCCGAAAGGCATTGCGCAGTACCCTTGGTTATCTGAACCAGATACCAAGTATAAGAAACCAGATGGCGAATATAAGGTTGATCTTATTATTCCTAAAGCAGACGCTATTCCGGTTTTGAAACAAATTAACGAAGTGTTTGCAGAAAATGTAGACAAAGAAACAAAAAAGGCTAAAGGACAAGACGTTGTAAAAGCCAAGCCTCCATACTGGGAGGAGCTTGACGATGCCAAACAACCTACAGGCAATGTTGTGCTTAGGTTTAAATCAAAGTACAAGCCTGCTATTTTTGATGCTAAAGGTATTCCTATGGTAAATAATAGTATTTATGGAGGGTCTGAGCTAAAAGTAACTGCAATAATTGGCACTTGGTGTACGCCTTTACTTGGTGCGGGAGTCTCTTTATATCTAAAGGCAGCTCAAGTTATTCAATATGTTGAGGGACGCAGTGGCGGTGCTGAAGCATTTGGATTTATTGAAGAGGCGGGGTATGAACATAAAGCCCCAGAAACTTTGGAAGAGATAGAGGCAAACAATACACCAGTAGAAACTGCACCACCTCCGGCAGAGCCATCTCCGGAAGAACCTAAAGTACGCGCTCCGGCTAAACCGGAAGTAGAACCGGCTGACGATCTGTCAGATATTATTAATCAGTGGGCTACTAAATAGGAGGGCTTATGCCTAAAAAATATAGTCAAGATTTTTTATTAAATCTAAACAATTTAGATGGAGAAAGGATGGGAGTTCAGTTAGCGAAGGCCTGTGTAAATGCAGACCTTCCTATTACTGAGGTTGCTAAAGTTTTTGGAGTGTCACGTATGACTTTGCACAATTGGTTTCGTGGAGCGCCTATACGCGATAAGAATACTCAAAAAATTAAAGCATTTTTAGTAGCTTTGAATGAAGTATGGACTGAACAGTTTGCTAATCAAACAGAAGAATTACCTCTTACTAATCAAAAATTAGCTCAAGAGTTTTTACAAACTAAAATAGTTTCACGATTAGCTGTTAAAGATTAATGCAAAAGAGTAGAATATAAGACGCTCCAAAAGTTTTTAAAAAACACAATTTATTGTGGAGCGTTTTGTTGACTCTAAATTATGAAGGATTATTGTGCTTAAAGAATTTTATACTAAAGCAATGCCAGAGGAGGGCGTGTATTGTGTAGCTTATAACACTCCTGGTACTCCCTCTTATAATCATGAGTATACAACCTCATTAGATGCAGCTCTTGATCTCATACATAAGTACACCAAAGAAAGTAAAAACACTTTCATTGCAATGAGTACGTTTGAAACCAAAGAAAGAAAAGCGGCTAATACTAAATATGTTAAATCAATATATGTAGATTTGGACGTAGGTGAAACTAAAGATTATCCCTCACAGAAAGAAGCTTTAGTCGCACTTACTAAATTTATTGAATATACAAAATTACCTTTTCCTGCGGTTGTTAATAGTGGTAATGGGATACACGCTTACTGGTTTTTAAAAACACAGTTGCCAAGAGATCAATGGAAACTTGTTGCAGATAGATTTAAAGGGTTATGTATACAACAGGGATTAAAAATTGACCCTACTGTCACAGGAGATTCTGCTCGGTTACTACGGTGCCCCGAAACAAATAATTATAAACAAGAACCTCCTAGACCTACTTTAATATTAAGAGATGCTCCAGAGTATACTCTTAATACTATTGTAGATATTATTAATGATAAGTACACAGAAGAAGTTCCGCTAGAAGAAATAGTTAAAACAGGCCTTACTCCTGAACAAATAAAAGAAAAATATAAAAACTTTGAAAACAGATTTAAACCTTTTCTAGTAGAGAGTGTTAAGGGAGGAGAGAAAGGTTGTGCTCAAGTTAAGGATTATGTAGAGAATGTAAAGACTTCTGAAGAGCCGGTGTGGTGGAGGGTATTATCTTTAGCTCAAAACTGCGTAGACCGCGATGATGTTATTCACACTATATCTAAAGACCATCCAGGTTATAACTATGAGGAAACAGAAGAAAAAGCTTTGTCTACTGAGGGAAAACCTCATACTTGTGTAGACTTTAATTCTGCTAAACCTGATCTTTGTATTAGTTGCCCCCATTGGAAAAAAATTACATCCCCTATTCAACTTACTCAAGTACCTATTAAGTTAGAGGTGTCTGAAAAAGAGCCTGTTTTACAAGGTGAAGTGCTACCTAAACCTATTAAAAAAATTCATGGGTTGCCGGCTTCTATGGACGAGCGTGGTTATTGGATAGGAAAAAATGATGGTGGATTATATAAAACAGTTACTATTACAGATAAAAAAGGAACAACTTATAGTGATGATTTAATAGTGTATGAATATGAGATGATTGCTATTAGACATGTACGCAGTACCTCTGATGGAAACTGTTTAGTAATACATGTTAAACATCCACACGACGGCTTACTAGAATTTCTTTTACCAATGAAAGTAGTGTACGACCCTACTGAACTTCGTAAAACATTAACAAGTAATGGACTATATTATGACAGTAAACAACAAGAGGAATTAATTATGAGGTATTTTATTGATTGGGCTAAGGACATGCAGAAGAGAAACAAATATGATGTAATGTATGATCAAATGGGTTGGAACGGAGACAAGACTGCGTTTGTTATAGGCAACACTGAAATATCAGATGATGGTTCGGAAAAAACTACTCCTATCTCTGCATTAGCCCGCTCTGTTGCTCCTTTCTTATCTACCAGTGGAACTTACGAGGGGTGGAAAACTGCTGCTCAAAAATTAAATCAAAATGGATTAGAGATGCATATGTTTACTACCTTGTGTGGATTTGGTTCTATCTTAATGGACTATTCGTCTACTACTGGCGTAGCTATATCGTTGACTGGAGAATCAGGTGCGGCTAAAACAGGAGCTTTGTACAGTGCTTTAAGTATCTGGGGTCAACCTAAAAACTTGTCTGTAATGAATACAACTTCTAATGCTTTACAAGGAAGATTTCTAACGTTGCATAATATACCGTTTGGTTTTGACGAGGTGGGTAATAAAAATCCTTATTTACTATCAGACTTTATTTTAGCTGTATCTCAAGGTAAAGCTAAACTTAAAATGCAAGCTTCTACTAACTCTGAACGTGAGTATGAAGCGCCTGCCTCTTTAATAGCTATCATGACTTCTAATCATTCTTTGTACGACAAACTAAAAACTATTAGGTCTAATCCTAATGGAGAAGCCGCTAGATTAATTGAGTTTCCTGTAAGAAAACCTAAATCATTTATAGATAACGCAAGACTCGGTAAAGAAATTTTTGATGAGTTTAATACTCACTATGGGTGGGCCGGTCCTATGTTTGTACGCGCTCTCTTTGAATACGGTGATGAAAAAGCCATTAAAACTAATTTAACTAAATGGGAAAATAAATTTGTAGAGGACTTTGGTAATGATACTGCATATCGTTTTTATGAGAATCTTGTATCGGTAACTATGACTGCGGCGGAGATAGTTAACAAAGCAGACATTTTAGATATTGATGTAGAGCGTATCTATAAGTTTATTGTGGGGGAGATGATTACTATTCGAGATCAAGTAGTTAAGGTTAACAATGTAGATTATGAATCAGTTTTACAAGATTACATTGACGCTAATACTGATAAGATTTTAGCATTCCAAGATGGCAAAATTATTAATGAGCCTTACAGACAACTTACTATGCGAGTAGATAATGATAAAGACACTATGTGGATTTCTAAACGAGAGTTTGATTCTTATTTAGCAGAGCTTCCTATTAGCACTAAAGAATTTGTATATCAAATGAAACTACTTAAGATTGAAATAGAGGTAGGAGCTAAAGTTAAACAGCGTATGAATGCCGGTTGGAAAGATGTCTCTAAATCTGCTACAGCAGTTTATAGAATTAAACTAAGTACGTTGGGTGTGGAAAAAATAGAAGGCTTAAAGAATGCAATTGCATGATGATCCAGAGTGGTTATTTCCATTTGAGTTTATGCAAGTGGGAGACAGTTTTTTTATTCCTACGTTGAAGAGTTCTAACTTAATTTATTTAATTGAAAACAGAGCTAAAAAAGCTAAAATTAGAGTAAAAACTTATGCGGTAGTAGAGGAAGATTTTATGGGTGTGCGTACTTGGCGTATAGGTTAGTCATCAAAAGAATATCTTTCTTCTAAACCTGGTCGCCTAGTCTTACTTATATAAACTCCTTTTACAGAATTTTTAAGTCTTTCTTCTCGACTACGCATAGAACGATTTCTAACACTAGGAGTAATTGTAAAACCTCTAGGAGCTTTCTTGTTGAAAGCATTAATTTCTTCTTGGATATTTTCCATGCCGCCAGTGTCGCCTGTTTGTTTTGCTAAAAAATATTTTAATAACAAATGAGATCTACGTTTTTGTAATTTTCTTTCAGGTCCTCTTAATGCGTTAGCTTCGGTATAAGCTTCTGAAAGCTCAATATTAGTAAAACCTACTAATTGCATAAAGCTTTCATAAACACTAGGATCTCCTTCAATAATAGGTACTCCATAACGATTAGTCATACCTTCTGTATTATATCTTACAGTTTTTAATGTGTTACCCAAAGCTGTAGGAAGCATTTTTTCTGCTCCCCTACCTATTTCTCCATTGGCTACATCTCCAACACCTTCAGTAAATCTTCTTACTGCAGAATAACCAGGACCTCCTAATACTTCTAACATGTAAGCAGCGGCTCCTATTTTTTCTAATCTAGCAGGGTCTTCCCTAAATACTAAATCTCTAAAACCAGTTCGTTGTGATATATCTATACCAACTAAATTACTTAAAGGTCCTCGATAAGCAAAATTTCCTACAGCTTGATTAACTGCAGTATGTGGGTCTAGTGGATCATCTTCATCATCAAAAAGTAATGATGCTAATATAGTAGCGCCCCCATAAAACGGCATACCTTGTACACCGGCCATCAAGAAAGAATATCCATATACTCCTAACAATTGATTACGTGCAATGTCTTTTGCTCTTTGCTCCGCTTCATTTTTAGGTTTGGCCCCAAATACATCTTTAAATAATTTGCTTACCAAATATATTTGAGCTTGAGCAAAACGTTTAAAAACAAAAGTTACTTTACCTAAACCGTCTTGAAATAATCTAGGTCCAGCTTCAGGTAATGCATGAGAATGCACTTTGCTCGTAAGCTCAATAGCTTTCTGAATAGCGTCTTTTTCTGACATACCTTTTGATCTTGCTAAATCAAATGCAGCTATTAAAGTAATTTCTCTGTTAAGTCTTTCTGAGTTTTGAAATATATATCCTATTCCTGCTTCTACTTTTGTTTTAATTTTTGTTCCAGCTGTAACTTCATCACCTAAATTTTTTCTTAGTTCAATTATTTCGTAGCCTACACCTCGTCGCAATGCAGCAGCTTGTTCTGCATCTTTAAACAAATTATAATATTTGCCTCCTTCTTTGAACAACTCAGCATTTTTACCACTATAAGTTTTTTTTCCAGTTTTAGGGTCAACTTTAAAAGGAGCAGCTGTTCTATCAGGAAGAAACTCTCTGTTTTCTTCAAACCCTCCTTCTGTATATAATTTCATCGCTTTAAATAAAGCTTTTTGTGATGTGTCAAATCCATATTCACCTTGCAGAAATGGCATTACTATTAAAGGTAATTGAGTTATATTAACTACAGCTGAAGATATATTACCTCCAAGAAACCAAACATAACTTGCATAAGCGGGCATAGCAGCAAAAGCATTTGCTATGGGATTTATATAAAATGGTACACTCTTAATAGTATCTCTACCTATAGCACGTATTATAGCGCTTTCCGAATCAGTCGCATCTTGATTTATTGTATTAGAAGCATTTATAATTTGGGTGTTATATTTTGCGTTTGCAGTTGAAGCTATTATTTTAGGAGCGGTGTCACTATAAGCAAATATCACGTCGTTAATATATCCTGGAACTCCTTTACGATGAGTTTCTTGATTTCTTAGTGATTGTTCAGGAAATAAAGCAAGATATTGTTCTTCTATAGTTTTTACAATTGCTATTTGACTTTTTGTATCTAAGACTTCATTTTTTTCAATAGCACTTTTTAAATTTTCTACAAACGCAGCTGGAGCACTACCGCTAATTTGAGCTAATTGTGTACGAGAGAAATTTTCAAATTGTGTAGCACCTTGTGCAGCTAATTTCTTTTTCATTTGTTCTCTTAAAAAAGGAGTTGTTGCGGAGGCTTTACCTTCTTCTCCATCTTTAGTTATGTATTTGAACCAATAATTACCTTTACGTACCATAGGTAAATAGTAATTAAGAGCAGTAAACCTATCTCTTAGTTGAGTTTCAGCTGATGGAAAAGCTTCTATCATAGTTTCTAACAAAGTATTGTATCTACCTTTTAGCTCATTAACAATTTGATTAGCTAAATCTTTTAAATCTTTTGGTAATCTTTCATATCGTTCTACTAATTCTATTGCTTTTTCTCTGTATATCCAGCTTCCTTTTATAAGTGTCCCTCTTTCTAATTCTGCTCTAGCTGCTGGATCATTAATAATAGTTTCTGGGTTAACATTTTCTCTAGATAATTCTAATAGTACTGTGTTCCATTCTTCAAGTATTTTTTTACCCCTTGGAGTTTCTTTGTATTTATTAGTTATTCTATCAGCATTTCTTAATCTTATAGAAACTTCTTCTCTACCTTGTTTTATGATGTCAGCTTTGTTTTGAATAAAAGTTAAAAGATTGTTTAATGCCGGTAATTCTTTTGCAAACAATTCAATTTTATTAGGAATAGATAAGAAGCTTACATATGCACCTGCTAAATAATCAGGTATTGTAGACAAGCGAGATACTATTTCTCTACCAATACCTGACTGAGCTGCGGGTAAGTTTTGAATATAGTTATTAGCTTTAGCAAACACCCCTTGCGCTTCTCTGCGGTCTACGCCGCCCAGATCAATAATCTCAGCGACATCTGATGAAGGAAGATAGGGGTAGTCATCATACCTTCCTTTAGAGAACTGAATGTTTTTATTATCTACTCTTGATTCTTGAGTTGTTTTACTTTCTGGCGAAACTGATTCACGTTGTCGCTTTCGTTGTTCAGTTGTATCCCTTTTTCCAGGACCTCCAGGGAGTGCGCGTCGTCTGGTGCGTCCCTCTTTACTAGGCTCAGCCACGTCTTCAACCCCGCGTTCACTTCTTTGGTCGAGGTCGCTAGTCTCGAAACGCTCCCCAATAGGTCGTATTTGTTGTTTTGATTCTCCGAATTCATATATTTCTCCAGGTTGATTAATACTATTTAAAAATTTAAAAATATCTTCATTGTCTCTAATTGATTTAGCTACTGCTTTTTTAGTTGCAATTAAACTACGAAGTTTTGGTTTTTTACCACTTAATAATGGTTTTTCTCCAAAACCCGCTGCTTCAAGTTGTCCCATAAGACGTTGATATTCAGCTACATAAGGAGCCTCATGATCTCTTTGATAAAAATGAGCCATCTCATGTATCATTGTATATACTATACCTACACCCGCTTCTTCTGGCGAATTTGTAAACTCTACCGCACCCGGATTAACAAACACCCCTTCAAACGGTACGCCACCTATATTTACTCCTCGAAAGGATACATCAAAAGAAACGCCCACAACATTGTCAGCTAATTTATTGTAGTCGCTAGGTAACTTACCTACTTGGCCTTTTTCAAGATTGCCTAACATTATAACTTGATTACGAAGAAGAAGAAAAGCCTCCCCTATCTCATTCATAAACGTATCAAACCGGCTTCCAAATTTTTCTCTGGCTAATTGAGTAATAGGTACAAATTCTTGATTATCTCCTAAGTTAACTGCTAGTTGGTCCTCTCCTATATCTCTCAACGAAGTTTCTAAATTATCGTGAATTATTACTTGATTGGTAGGTATGGTGCCTTTTTCAATCTGAAGTCCCTCCGCACTTACTTCAACCTCTTCTATATCTTTTGCTGTTAACACTGGAACTTTAGTTTTTTTATCTATTAGCTTCCCGGCTTTAGTTACTTCTAAATCTTGTTTTGTTTCAATAACAGCCTGTGCATTTTTTTCTTCGGTTTTAGCCAGAGAGGGTATATCTTCGGTTATTACTGACCCGTCTTTTTGTTTTTTCAAAATTTGAAATTTAGTATTAACTATGCTGTTAAATTGATTAGTTAGTTCTAATTGGCCAAATTCTTTTTGTAAATAACTTTTCATTAATTCTAAATCTCTTTCAGCTTCAGGTATAAGCGACTGCCTATTATTGGCAAAAGGATATCCTTTTTCTCCTGGTTGTATTTTAGATTTAATGTCTATATAAAATTTGCGTTGTATAAGGTCTCCAAATCTATCTTTTGGGTTGACTCTTAAATTACTTTCAAATTGAAATAGCCCGTTAGAAAGTACAACTATATTTTTCTCATAGTAATTAGGGTATGCAACTTCTTCTTTAGACACAATAATTTTTGCAGTCCCCCACGGAAACTCTACATCAATATTAGTGGCAAAGTCTTCTGAAGGAAAGTTTGCGCCTATGGGCACAAGTTCTGCTGAAGGTAAGGCACCTTGAAAATATACTTCTATGTTAGATTTTTTTATTGTGTTTCCATCAGGTGAAGTTGAAAATAAAGGGCTTTCTGATAATTCTGGATAGCCACTTAAAAACTCTTGCATATCAATTTCTTCTTCTGCTTGAGTATCAAGAGATTCATAAGTTTCAGGTATTTTAACTTCAACTATAGTGCCACGCCCTTCAGGGAACAATCTCATGTAAGGCTGTAAACTGTCATCGTTTAGCTCTTGATTAGTTAGTCTATAATTTTCTTTAGTTCTAGCCTCTTCTCTTTTTATTATTATCTCATTATATTCTTTTGGAGAATACGCCATAATGGTTCCTTCGGGAAGAGGAATACCCTCTTCTACGCTTTTGTTTAACGCCTCACCGGTACTTATTAATTCACTAATTACTCCGTCATTCATAGTAACAACGTTAATACCTTCATTACCAAATAAAAATTGAGCTTTAGCCACGCCAAAACCACCGGAAGCATTAGGGTCTTTATCGCTTGCTCCCAAAGTTATAAAAGTAGTACTTAAAGTTTTAGGGCTCATTCCCTTGCCGTTGTCTTTTACTGACACAACACGGTTGTCATTTCCATCATCTTTAAAAATGAAAGGTCTACCTATTGTTATCTCAATGTTTCCCTCTTTTA
>WLWF01001231.1_pt1 | contig 21773 bp, 39 predicted proteins | sample 6718331 | NCBI WGS metagenome assembly WLWF01 (sample SAMN12718692, study PRJNA515312) | sponge metagenome | isolation source: marine sponge | host: Mycale hentscheli | place: New Zealand: South Island, Marlborough, Capsize Point | collected 2003-05-01
ATGGCTAGCTATCTACAAGCTTTTGAAACTTGTCCTCACCGAGCAGAGAGCTTACATGCTCTGTCTTTATACTGTAGGTTGAAAGATTGGTTTAACCTTTCTTATATGTATGCGAAAGCAGCTATAGACACACCATTGCCAGAAGATGGACTTTTTGTTCAAAAATGGGTGTATGATTACGGCGTAAAAGACGAATTGAGTATTTCTGCTTATTGGACTGGTCGTTACAAGGAGTCTCTAGATTTAGCTAACGAGTTATTAGATGAAAATTTATTTCCCGAAGATCAACTACAAAGAATAACTGAAAATAAAAAGTTTGCCTTAGACAAAACAAATGGATCAAGATAAAAATATTTTAGTTACAGCTATAGGTTCTTTAACTTCTGTTGAAGTTACAAGGACTCTCAGAGACAACTCTTTCAGAGTCATAGGTATTGATTGCGATGTAAGAGCTTCTAATAAAGAAAAATGTGATTCTTTTTTCGTTTCTCCGAATGCCAAAGATCAAAAGGAATATATAGATTTTATATTGAGGCTATGCAAAATAGAAAACGTAAACACTATAGTTCCTGTATCTACCTCTGAAGTAGAAGCCTTATCTAGCAATAAAACTCTCTTAAAAAAAGAAGGTATACGATACGAACTTTCTCCGCGTGAAAGTATTAAGAGGGTAATAAATAAAAATAATTTATATTTAGACTGTGTAGAGCTTGATATACCCGTTCCATGTTTTTATCGTGTGACTAATTTGCAAGAATACGAAAAGGCATATCTCAAAATAAAAGAAACACATGGTGTGTGCGTAAAACCGTCTCAAGGAGAGGGTGGTAGAGGATTTAGAAAGATAAAGGGTACTTCACTACAAGAAATCTTAGAATCCAAAGCTTCGGTAAATATTTCTCATGAAGAATTTAAAAAATGTATAACTGATAAGACTATAGACTTTCTGTGCATGGAGTACTTAGAAGGACAAGAATACTCTGTAGACGTTTTAGCTAAAAGTGGTAAGGCTGAGATAATACTACCCAGAACCAGAGACTTAGTAGTAAATGGCTTCTCTCACAAATGCACCTTCGTAAGAAATGACTATATAGAAGAATACTGTAAGAAATTAGTACAACGCTTTAACTTAAACGGAATTGTAGGATTTCAGTTTAAAGAAGATAAAAATAAAAATGTAAAACTATTAGAGTGCAATCCAAGAATTCAAGGTGGTACATGTTTATCTAATAAACTTGGGTTTAATTTTATTGACCTTTATCTACAATTATGTAATAACGCTTGTAGCGTAGCCAATTTAGAATCATACAGAAGTCGCTGCGAAAGCCTTATCGGAGTACAAGTAAGTAGATGAAAAATGTTTTATTTATAGGTGCTCATCCCGATGATATAGAAATAGGATGTGCAGCTACAATCCATAAGCGTAATAAAGACTGGAAAATCCATTGTGCGACGTTTAGCTCTGAAGGGCTAAATGGAATCAATAAAGGATTAAAAAGCGTTCAGAAGCGATCCTTGGGCATTCTAGGGGTATCTGAAGCTAATTGTATGTGGTATAAATTTCGACCTAGTTTTTTCTATAAGGATAGGCAAGAAATTTGGTCGAAGCTTAATAAGTTAAGCGTTAAAGTTAAACCTGATATAGTTTTTACTCATTCTAAAGACGATCATCAAGATCATGTCACTCTTTTTGAGGAAACGATAAGAAACTTTTACGACTCTTCTATTATAACTTATCAAATAAATCGTAGCCAAAGAACGTTTGATCCAAACTACTATGAGGTTCTACAGCAAGAAGATGTAGACGCTAAGATGAAGGCTATGAATGAATACTCTATGTACCAATACGAGGGTAAAGAAGAACCATCCGTAAAGTTCTGTTTTTACGAAAAGACTATAGAAGCCCAACTAAGAGCTAACGGAGCTTATCTAGGCAAAGAGTATGTAGAAGCTTATAGGTCAATAAAAATTATAGAAAATAAAACTACTTAATTTCTTTTAGCTTTTTAACTAAAAATTTAACTAATTTAGACCTCATCACATCATCTTCTTCAAACTTGAAGGTGTAGATTCCATTTTCCATGCTTTGCTGATCATCTTTAAATAGATCGTTCATTTTTGCGAATCCACTTCTATTTCCATGAAGATCGGTTTGCATAGGGTCTGCCAAGATAAAACATTTAGAGCCTTCGCCCATTCGAGTTAAAACAGTCGTTATTTCCTTTACGGTGCAGTTTTGAGCTTCATCCATTATAATACATTTACTCGACCAGTTAACGCCTCTAGCAAAGTTTACAGGAAACATAGAAACCCTACCTTCTTTTTCTAATCTCTCGGTGGTAGCTTCAGGCAAAAGCTCATCTAACTTTTCAAGAAGAGGAATTTTAAAAAACGCTAGTTTTTCTTCCGCGCTGCCTGGTAAATACCCTAGTCTTTGGTCAGAAGACTCAACCGAAGACCTCAAGTACATTAAATCAGAAATAGTCTTCATATTTAACATTTGTAAACCGCAATAAACCGAAAGCAATGTTTTGCTCGTTCCAGCGGGTCCACTGACAAATACTATGTTAGTTTCTGGGTGAAGAGCTATCTTGAAGAAGTCTTTTTGTTTATCAGTCCATTTTAGCTGATTTATTTTTAGTTGCCTTTTGATCGGATTCGGGTTTTCAAAGTTACCCGCTAAAGCGTCTTGAATTTCTTCTGAGACTTCGTTTCTTACCGTTCTGCGCGAAGCAGTTTTTTTATTTTTACGCATTTGAGCTTAAAGGAGTTATTTTCCTTTGTCTATATTACACATATAAAATAGTCGTAGAATTTAATTTTTTTAAAAAATTAATTGTTTCGCGGATTCATTTATGCATTTTAAGCCTTTTAAACGAGTCGTTTAGAGATTCGCTTAGACTTTTAAGATTAAACCCTTCTGAAAGAAGCTTAGAGTTACTAAGTAAACAATTAGAACGCGGAACATACGTTCCGCTTCCGTAAAACTCCTTAGAAGTATTAAATATTTTAAAATCATTATTAAAATTATAGTATTGCTTGGCCAAGGCTATTATCCTACTAGGAATTGTATGTCCTTCGTTTACAACATTGTAAGTTCCATAAGCTGGTTTATCTATAACAAATTCACTTATAATTCTTGCTAAGTCTTGTCTATTTGTTAAAGAGTTTTTCAAATTTAAAATCTTATCATATTTGAGTAATTTAAATATATAATTCTTTGAATGATAGATATGATCAAATAAAGCTTTGGGACGTAATATATAATAATTATTTTCCATTATTCCTTTTATTCTGTTTTCGCCCAACGCCTTGGTAAACGAGTAGTAATTCGCTTGGCCATCGCGACAGAAATTAGGATCATCCGTTTCGTCGTAGATTTTGTCGTATCCGTTGTAAATATCTCCTGACGATACATGAAGCAATTGAATTTCTAGAAAATCACACACTTTGGCTAAAGTCGTGGGAAGGTCTACATTCGCCGTATAACATTCTTTTTTATTTTTCTCACAAGAAGCAATAGTTGGAACTCCCGTATAACCAGCACAATTTATTATCATCTTTATATTGTTCTGTTCAACAAAACTCAATAATTCAGAAAAATTATAATAATCAAACCTCCATCTATGTAATTGATAGAAATAAACGTCTTTTTCAAGAAGATGATCGATTACCGCCGATCCTAAGTATCCTGCTGATCCCAAGACTAAAATCATACCGCAAAGCTTTAGTTGCTACTCAATTTAGGGAAATTCTTTCTTGATCTAATAATAGCATTAAAACTCCAAGTAGAAATGAAAAACATAAAAACAATAATTAACCAATTATATTTTATTAGTCTATCTACTTTACCTCCACACCTTTTTTCTACACTACCCATGAAATCATCTATATGATTGTAAACTTTTTCTTTTAGTTGTCTATAGTTTAATTGAAAGAGCATTTCAACTCCTGCTTGAGGATTAGACTCAGATACGGCGAAAGCATTGTTCTCTAAAGCAAAAAGTAAGTCAGAAGTATCTAAAGCTTTTGTTATATGCGCGATTTCTTCTTTTTTAAAGTTTTTTTCTATTTTTTCTGTATATTCACTTCTTCTTTTTCGTTCCTCTGTGAATCTTATTTTATACTCTTCTTGTTGAAGACAAGCATAGGCTCTTGCGTTGTCTTGTAAGTATTCTGTGCTGCTTTTAAGCTTCCACGCGATTAACCTGCTCTCCGCTGCTACTTCTCTGGCTTCTCTTATTTTTATGTTGAAGAAGCAAAGACATAATATTAAAAATATATTTAAAATTTGAGCACTTATGCTAATATAAAAACTTTTCTTTATAAAGAACTTATCTAAATCTCTAGTATCAACGAATTTCTCTTGAACTCGTTTTTTAGAGGTTTTTTTAGCTTTTTTAGTTGTTGCTCTTTTACGCGCCATTCTATTGCCCTGTTTTTTGGCTGGCTTGTTTCAGTTCTACTTCTCTTAAGCGTTCCTGAAGATTATCTATTTTAATACGGGTTTGCTCGAAGTTTTTTTGTATAATGACGATCTCAGTTAAAGATTTATCTATGCTTTGAAGCTTTCTTTCTACCTCAATGAATTCTTCCCTGCTGGGAAACATAGTTTGCAGGTAAGCGATTAGCCCTACTCCTGCAAAGGTTCCATATCGAGAAATAGTTTCGAATATGGGATTCAACGGACCTTTATCTTCTTCTTGAGGCTTTGAGACTCTCCGCTTTGGGCTTTTTCTAGCTGCCATGTATATTATTACACTTAAAGTTTAAGAGTTTACAATAAATCCAATGCCACAACTCATATTACCGTTCGGAACAAAAAATTCATAAAATTCTTTATAATCCTCTTTCGCTTGCTTCCATACTTTTGCTACGCCTTTGAATCTAGGCGAGTTTATATCATGGAAAACAAACACTCCATCTTCACTTAGCATTTTTTTGTAATTATTGTAATCTTCATTGACATAATACTCTTCGTGACATCCATCAAGGAAAATTAAGTCATACGGGCCAAGTTTTTCAGCTTGTTTGACTACATGAGTAGAAGTTGAGTCACCACAGATCATAGTTAGGTTTTTAAAGCGATGATTAGCGCGAAAAGCTTCTGCGTTGCATGGTTGATCAACCAAATCAACAACAACATTATTTTTAAATTTAAAAATTTTGTCTATAATTGTGTTTGTATAGCCATTGTGAAATCCAATTTCAAGAAAACTGCTAAAATCAAGGTTTTTTAGCTTTTTTAGTGAAATTAAGCCCTCTAGAAACTTAACAAACTCTCTAGGATTCTGTTGTAAGTGGTCATTCTTGCCATCGTAGAGTTTGTGACCTCCCCATTCGACAGTCGCCATGCTTTGTAGCAACTTTAATGTTCTTTCTTTATTTAGGTTATCTTCTTCTAGCATAATGTTCTCCCCATATTACATTTTTTGTTCCTGCAAACTCTTTAAAAATTTTTCTCTTCCAAGCTAGGCTTTTAGCTGGTGTGTTTCGCTTGCTAGCTGGAGTTTTACTGTTATATGCTTTATATATTTCTTTTGCAATAATTTTGTTTGCATTGCTGGAAACCGTATAACCTTTGTTATATTCTGTGCGGGTTTTACCGCTATAATAGTTATACAAGCCATTTAGGGTAGGTTTATCAAACTGCATAAAGCTTATTCTCACAGGAGAGCAAACTGGTATCCTAATTGGATTGCGATCTGGAATTATTTCTTCTACGGGAGGTTCTGGAGTATAAGGGTCATATCCTCCTCTTCCATTTTCCACAACAGTACCCATAATTGGATGATTAATCACTTTGGCTGGATAATGATGTACGTATATCTTGTTATCCATTGTTTCAAGGACGAGTCCTTTGGCTGAAGCACCTCTAGCTAGAGAATCGCCTTTGTATATCTTACCGTAAAAGACAGAGCCGTCTTTAAATCCAAACCTATATGCTTTAGGGGTAGGCTTAACGTAAGTCGGCGTATAAGCTGGCTTACCAAATGAACCACTCATGCTTCTTGAGGGAGTGTCTGCTCCATTAAGAGAAAGGGCTGTTAAAATCGCCGTAAGAATAATTCTCTTCATACTTTTACTATAATTAATTTATAAAGTAAGGTCAATACTATTTTTGGGTATTTTCTTTATATAACTTAAAAGAAGTTCCAAAAAATAATACCGCCCCCGTATTTTTTACTTGGAACGTTTTTAAAATGACTAATTTCTTTATTTTTTTTATAAATAATAAATATTTGGTTTATGCCCCAGAAACTGTAAAGTTGTAAAACAACCCCCTCCCCCCCACTTCGCTGATATAAAAGTCAAATTTTTTTGAAAAATGGGGGGGTCAATGCTGACCCCCTGCTCTGGGTTACATCTCCGAGTAAGTGCCGTCGTAACAGCTTGGCTCGTAAGGCTCTGGCCCTGCGTCATAGTAAACCTCTTCAGAGGTCGGCATCATATCGCGGAAGCTCTCGGCGTCAGTGTCAGCTTGCCAAACGGCTTGCTCGTCGCGGCTTGAGTAAATCTCTGGGCTACTGGCAAGGCTCTCTTGAGCGTAGGCTAAAAGGTCGTTGTAACCTTCGCGGGTGTGATCGCGAGTTGCCACGAGTTCGTCATCAATCCAGAGGGTGTAAGTGTCTTTGTTCATGTCGTTCATCTTGAGAATACTATAGTTCAGTTTCTTAAATAAGTCAAGGGGTTTTCTTAATTTTTTATTGGGAAAAGTGAATTGATAATAGGACAAGCATAGCCCCGACACAAGCGGATATAATCACGTCGCAAATCAGAACGTGGCGGTTTGTGCGTTGAATGTCTGCGAGATGTTCGGCGTGGCGGGCGCGGTCACGTTTCATTTGAATCCAATCGGTTTTAGTGTTTTTCATGTCGTTCATCTTGATTAAATATAGTTTAGTTTCTTAAATAAGTCAATGGTTTTTTTTGATTTTTTTAGCGGGCGCGATGCCATGCCTTGTCTTGATCCATCTCCTCTTGCTCTTCAGGAGTCCAGATGTTGCGCTGTTCAATCTTTACAATGTTATGGGTGCAATGGGCGTATGCCTTAAGCACTTGCGCCTCGTTGAGAAACTTGCCACCGTAGCGAATACCGCTTGCCATTGTGATCGTGAAGTTTTTGAGTTGTTTCTTTGTGTCGTTCATCTTGTGTAAATATAACCTAGTTTCTTAAATAAGTCAATGGTTTTTTTTAATTTTTTTATCGCTCCATTGCGATTTGTTGGTTTACCAAAGCTACAAAGTGAAGCTTGGCTTCAAAGAAGGAATCAAACTCGCGCTTGAATCCGTCGTTCCACTTGATTGTCCAAGTGCCGTTGTTGTTTACTAGTTCCATTTCGTTGTTCTTCATCTCGTTCATCTTGGTAATACTATACCATAAAACTTAAAAAAGTCAACCCTGTTTCTTAAAAAAGTTTCGGTACTTGTTCACAGTGCATTGTGAATAACTTTCGAATGTTCTGGTACAGGGTGGCACAAAAGTGGCTGCACGATCCGTGCCAACGTGCAAGGTTATTCTTTTAATTCTTTGCGCGTATAGCGTTGCACCGTAGCAGTCCACCACATAGGGCCGAGCGTTCGCCCTACCTTATCGCCTAGAAGAAAAGCGTGGTAGGCATCACGCGCATCATCTACACGGACGGTCTTGCGTTGGTCTGCGCTACCGTTTCGCAAGTTGGCATGGTAAGTTGTAATTTTTTTTGCCATCTTAAAAAAACAAATACTTACAAATCAAAGCGATATAAATAACAGCAAAGGCTCGCTTGGTTTGGTTTGAGTTTACGTAAGCCCGAAAGCTCTTCCATGTAATATCTTTATCCATTGTTTTAATCCTCTTTACTTGTTACCGTTGTAAGACTTCCAAGCCTTTTCGAGATTGCGAAACTTCCCATCAATCTGCTTCTTGGCGGTTGCTGCGCCCTGATGCAGAGTCAGAAAGCAAGGCTCCGAAAGCAATGCGGGAAACTCTTCACCCTTTGCATTCTTGAAACCTTCCTCGATAAATACGCGAGTCGTGTTTCCATAGTCGGTAATTGAAACCGCTCCAGCCTTCTGAAACTTCTTCAACTTCTTGCGCCATTCACGTGCGTCACTGGTCTTGTGTCCCTTCATGTGTGTATCCTTTGGTTTTGGGTTTTGTCTCTCTCAACTGTCTGTAATTATTCTAACGGTATAGGGGTGACAAATCATGTCCTCCCCCTTCAACTTTTAGAAACATTTTTCATACCAGTATTCTGCGCCCTCATCGGCAATCTCTCCAGAAAACTCGTCGTTAAAATAATCTAACTCGCGAGCGGTTGCAGCACGACTCGCGCCGTTCTCTTCAACGGTGCAAGCGGTCAAGCTGTAAGTGTCGTAACAATCCTCGGCCCCATCAATCTCGATTTCCAAGTCGCGAGCGGTTGTCCATAATTCGTTTAATTTGTTCGTGTCGTTCATCTTGTTAATACCCTAGTCTAGTTTCTTAAATAAGTCAATGCCTCAATTGGGAAAAGTTATTCACAGAGTTATACCCACCACTGGCTACCGATTCGCGCTGGGCCTTGTGGCAGCTTGGCAGACTCTTGAGCTTTCCAGCCAACGAAAATCGCCTTGACTGGTTCGCGGTTTGCCATTGCTCCAGCGATGCGGTTGGCGTGGTCTTGGTCGGTGGCTCGAACGAACTCGCTGCGTCCGTTAACTTCAACTTGGAATGTTCCGTCGCTCATCATTAGTAAACACTACTCCCATTTCTTAAATAAGTCAATGCCTTAGAAGCACAAAGTTATCCACAGGCTGTGAATAACTTCCAAACGTTTCTTAACTAAGTGGCACAAAACGTGCTGTTGTTGGAACAAGATTTTGGTACAGGGTGGCACGAAAATTGCAGCCCGCCGCGTGCCACCGTGCAAGATTTTTTTCAACCTTAAAGGGAGCAAAGCTCCCCGATGGTAAAGGAAGCGGAAGGCTTCAAAGCCTCCACGACAGCGGGGGTATGCTCACCCGCAAGCTGACGCTGATATTCAGCCTCGGCCTCCTCGCGTTCCCACTGAGCCTTTGCGCGAGCGTAGGCGTTTTCAGTCTCCTGCTCGAAAAATAAAATGTCATCCTTTAGCTCGGCATCGGTGGATGGCATTTGGGGCCAGTAGGGTTTGTAACCGTCACCCTCTCTGACTGCCTCGTGACGATCACACGCCGCCAGATACCAGTCGAGTTGAAGGGGAATGCGAATGCCATACTCGGCCCAATGGTCGAGGTCTTCAACAAGGGTGGTTGCCCAGCGGCCTTCACCTGCGTTCACCCATTCGAGGGTTTTGGCGTTGAGTTCAGCGAGATAGTCAGAGAGGTTTTTCATATCGTTCATGTGATTATAGTAATAAAAAAAAGTTACGGTGTCAACTAGCAATTTTTCAGCCACGCCTCAAAGTCGCGGGAATGCTGCTGCCAGTCAGCTTGGGTCATAAGCGGGCCGTGAATAGCTTCGGCAGCTTCCCAGCGTTCGCGGGCTTCGTTGTCGCGCTGCCACTCCTCGAATTCGAGTTGCGCGGCGATGTCGGGGGTAATGGCTTCGTCGATTGTTGGCATCATGTCGTTCATCATGTAAATAAGGTAATGCAGTTTCTTAAATAAGTCAACACCTTAAATGTACAAAGTTATTCACAACAAAATGTTAATAACCTTGGTACAGGGTGGCACGCGAGCGGCTGCAATTTTTGTGCCACTCTGCACCAGAATAAAAATAAAAAAAAATTCAGGTGGGACTGCGGATGTCCTACCCCCCGTGGTAGTCTATACGCATGAAGTTTGAGACAGGAACACAAGTACAACACCGCGACAATCCCAACTGGCGAGCCGTTGTGGTGCGCGACCTCGAACCCCGTAGGCCCGTGAACGGCGTTGTTGCAGTTAATCACAACGGGTGCGTTACAGGGATGAGCAAAACCCTCTTGCGGGTATCTTTCCACGCAGACGCCAAAAAAGAATTTGGAGAATTTGTAAGCTAGGACAGCGGATGTCCTACCCCCTGTGCTATCATAATCCCATGATGAAAATGAAAGAACAACTATTCAGAGTAAGGATCGCCCTGTGGCGCAAGGCCCAACCTACCCGTGACACTCACATAAGGGCATTTGACTTGGCCCACGCCAAGCGAATCAGTAACCGCCTATTTGGCACGATAGGGGTGACGGTTGAACCCGCCGAGCCATTCCCTAAATTTGACGGAAAAAAAGTTGGAGAATTTAACAGGTAGGACAGCGGATGTCTTACCCCCTATGCTATACTAATCACATGATGAAAATGAAGAACGAAAAAAATCCACTCGAATTCAAGAAAGACCTGCACGAATGGCTTGCCGAGATGAAAGCCAAGCAGGAAGCTAACAGGAAGCGCGAAGAAGTAGAAGCCTACTGGAACCAACCCCTAGACACCAAAGACAGAGACTAGGAAAAGATTATGAAAAACTATTACATTGAACTTGAGCCACTAGAGAAAAAAGAAACCACGGGTTACAGTGGCCCCGATATGGTTTGCGCTCACTTTCGTAGCAGACACGAGCCAAGCACTCGCCCGTTCGTTTGGGATATGCAATGCGCCATTGATTTCTATTACAATCAAAACAAAAGATATTGGAACGGCAAGGTGGTTGGCGATCTATACGTTCAAGCAGGACGCAAAGAAGTAACGTGCATGAGTCCCGCTTACTTTGAAGGACACCGAAGCAAACCCGTTTACGAAAAGGTATAAAAAAAGTTGACAGGGTGGCACGGGGGCGGCTGCACGATCCGTGCCACCGTGTACCGCAAGAAAAAATGGTAGGCAAGGCGGGACTCGAACCCGCAACCCTCGGTTTAGAAGACCGATGCTCTATCCAATTGAGCTACTTGCCCGTAAGCTATCGAAGTTTATAAAATTTATGTCTATTTATAACAACAAGCGGTTTTATAGGTATTTTTATTTTCTTACCTTTTCTTGTTATTGTTTTATAGCTCCAGAAAGGGTTTTTATCTATATGGCAATAATGGTCTGCGTATTTAATAAAGTCTCTTCGTAAAGTGTTAAGGTTTACCGCAAGACGTTTTGCGTAAGCTGCTTGTGGTGTATTTAATAAGCTAGGGAGTTTTTTACGGTTTGGGTCGTTCTTATTCCAGCAAGAGAATTGCCAATCTTTAAGGCATACCTGCGTGGGCGTCTGCTTCCATGCGATAGACCTCTGGGCAATGATACAGGCGACTGCATACATTCCAACCTCCCCTTCTCCGCGTGCTTCTCCAAGGATTGTCATCGCGACAATCCTTTGCTCTTGAGTTAATCGGAGCGAATCACCACGCAGTAAAGGGCATAAGATAAAAATAGTGACAATATAAATAGTGACATTGAAGAGTTTCATGATTATTTCCTTTTGTCGGGCCAAGAAAGCCAGTCGAGAAGAAACTTGCGCGAACGCCAGCCGTCGTTCAATACGTCAATTTCATTCCTTGGAATCCAACCTCGCCAACCGTCTTGAGCCTTAAGCTCCCACGAATGCACTCCATCTAGACGATCACGACGCATTAAGGTGAAAGCCATAGCGCAACCACGCCCATCTTTGAAATCTTTGCCTCGTGGGGTTCCGTGTTGACGGATGCGATCCTTGGTGCGATGGGTGGCAGTCGGTTTGGGTTGTAGGATAACTGTTGTTTCGTTCATCGAGATCATTAAACCAAAATTCGGCTAACAATGCAAGAACTTTTTTTAAGTTTTTTACTCTTCTTTTTCTGACTCAAGGTGCGCTTCTCCCCTTTGGAGAATCTCCACAAACTTTTCAATAGCTTGCTCTTTCGCGTCGTTTTCTGTATCTGCCTCAACGGCAATCATATTCTCGAATGTGATAAAGTATGTCATTTTAATTTTTAGTCTTCTATTCCCTTAAAAATAGCATCCCCGTAATGAGTGCCTTGAAGCGATTGGATATGTTCAATAATGTCTTGGCTTATATCGGCCCAATCCACTTCATCCATGCAGGATTGAGAAATTTCAGCCCAGTCATCATCCTCTTTTAGCAAGGGAGCAAACTGCTCCTTGTCCCATGTAGCTACAATCAGACTATCTTCTGGATTATAGCTCTTCTTTAGCTCTTCAATAATATCTTTTACTTTCATAATATAATCTGTATTTGGTTACTATTTGATTGGTATTTGTTTCGTATCTAACTCCTATTTGGTAACATCCAATCCTCTCGGATGCGTTTGGTTCGCTGCACTGATTGTTCAATGATTCGGTGAACATCTTCGACCATCTCGCTACCCATTGTGACTTCCCCATGAGTAGTCAACCAATCCTCAAGGTCATCCTTGATTCGGTTAATCATTATTCTATCGTGTTGATCTTGTTTGTGATTATGTTCCATTATGCATCCTCTCCGTAATAGTTATCCCAATAAACGTCAAATTCTTCTTCTTCGCAGTTCTCAAATTGCTCTGCCATCTGATCTATTGCAAAGTCATAAACAAATTTGTCACCCCATGAGTTAACCGTGTCACGGGCAAGTTGTTCTATTCTTTCTGGTGTTTTCATTCACCGTCCTCCAACATCTCTTTTAGTTTCTTATCGCCTTGAGTGATAATTAAATCGTCCTCCGCTTCCAATTTCTCAAAGTTGTCTGCTACGATTTGGCAAAGGTCATCTCTGCCGTGATCGCTATGCACAAACGCAACGCTATCAAAATAAGACAAGATATCTTGTTGAATTTTCTCTCTACATTCTTCTTTAGTCATTATGCGTCCTCCTTACATGAAACGTGACGTACCGCGTCATTGTCGGGTGTGTAAGAATACTCGGAGTGAACCAAGTCGCCCGCACCATCCAACACTTCGTTTACTGCGTTTTGCTCGCTGGTTGCTTCAACCTCGAACGTGGCACAGTGAATCTCGTTTAGTTCTACTCTATACAGTTTTTTCATATACTAATCTTCCAGTCGTGTTTCTACCACATCATAACCATCCGCGTCAATCAAATCATACAGATGATCATAACTTTTAGCTTTCATAGTTGCCCACCACTCGTTTTCGCCATCGCTCAATAATACAGAAAAGGTTTCCATTTTTAATCCTCCACAATTTTAAGTTTCGCAATATAATTGCCGTTTGAATCTGCCTCGCTACATTCATGCCCCACACTGTCAATCGCTTGGCGACCTACGGTGTCAGCAATTTTACACAGAATCTTTTCTAATTCCATGCAGGTATGGGGTTGCTCGAATGCTTGGTTGTCCATCTGAATCGTTACTACTGCTTTCATAGTTCGGCTATAATGCCAGAAGGCGGCGGGGATGTCAATTCTTTTTTAACTTTTTCTGGCTTTTGAATCTTCTGCATAAGGTGATACCATTCCAGAACTCTGTCGGTTTGTTGTTCTGCTTCCTTATCGCTCATACATAAAGTTACACTTATAACTTAATTAAGTCAAGCATTGTTAATAACTTTCTAGGGTACAGGGTGGCACAAAATTTGCAGCGGCTTCCGTGCCACCGTAAAGTTTTCGTAAAAAGGGCAGTTTTCTCCGATGCGAAATATCGCGTTTTTAAGAAACTTGCCGATCACTATTTACGTTTTTTGGTTGGTAAATTGATTTGTCGATCATTTATGAGCGGCTAATTAGAAGAGAAAATATGGGGAGTTTTTTTCGGCGTGCTACCTTTCTGTGGTTCCCCACACAGACCTTTCGTTTATATTCTCACGTTATTGTAAGAAATTGTTTACTGGTGCTTCCTCGTCCCTAGTGGTCTATTCCTTTTTTGCGCCGCCACTCGCTACGTTAGGTTTGCCAAGGCTGTGTTTCGCCTCCCAGTAAATTTATAGCTATGGCTGTGCCACATGACTGCACCCAGCTTTATGAAGGTTGCGATCCCTCTATCTTGGGTTTTATCCCAAGGCTGACCATAGCAAGTTGTTTGATAGTCAAGTGCCAAGCGAACTTACGTTTCTTTTCTAGGTTAATTCCTACCTCAAAAGATTATCCGCTCTTTGAGCTTACCAGTGAGGCGCGTTTCCCGCGTTGCTTGGCTACGGGTATGTTTTTCTGACTATCAAAGTCGGGAACCCACGTTGATTACTCGGTTCGCCTGACAGGTTACATCGACTGAGTTCGGAGTCTACTCCGCTGGGTTCCTTAAATTGTCTCTCTCAAAGAACTGACGTAATTATGCCTTAAAACTTAATTAAGGTCAACCTAAAAAGGTTCGATATCATCATTTTTTTCTTCGTCATCTTCTGCTGCTTTAAGGGTATCCTTTAGCACCTGAATAGGATCATCGGATAAACGGATATACTCGGCTAGCGTCCTCAAAGGTTCAAAGTCTTCTGAAGACGTTTCGCTCCATCTGTTTTCATCAGCAAGCCAAATCCATGATTGGCCTGTGTTATCATTTTGAAAAATTGCAAAACGTTTATGTATTTCGTTCATACTTTGCCTTTATATACAAGTTGACCACCATCTGTTGAGTGACGGTAACGCTGTTTGCCTGTCTTCATTTTATTGTGACGAATAGCCGTCAGCGTAAATTCTTTTCCACACTTGTCACACTCATAAAGATATTGCCTTTTAACGACTCTAGCGGGAGTCAAATCATAGTCATGGCAGCGGTCAGGGAACAAGTTAAACTTACGCATCACTCTTGCCCAATTGCGTCCATGACCTCTATGCCCTAAAGCCTTATAAGCAACAAGGTGTGCAAACTCATGACCAATGGTTTGCTTTATATAATGATCTTTATACTTCGCCAAAGCCTCCATGTTTATGCGAATCATGTTTTGATTCAGGTATGCTTGACCGCCTACCGTTCCCTTTAAGTCCCAAGTTAACTTTGGCAAGTCTTCGTCGTAATCAAACCAATCAAGTGCTGCTTGGTTCAAAGTCGTTAGTCGTTCTTTAATTAGTTCCTCGTACATCATTAAGAGTGATACTATAGAAAAAACGTTTTGAGGTCAACAATAATCGCGATTTTTTTTAACTAATTTTTGGTACAGGGTGGCATGGATCGTGCAGCGGGTTTCGTGCCAACCGTGTACTTTTAAGGGGAGCGCAGCTTCGGCATCAAGAGGCCACCTGAAAAGGTGACGTTGGGCTTTGCTGCGCCCCCCATCAAGTACTTAACTCTGAGGAGCTACCCGACTAATAACAGGCTTACCAGCTACACGAGCGTTAGTCTCGTCAATATATTGGTCAACCTCGGATTGAGTTGCGATACGGATATCGCGAATCATCGCGCCTTCTTGTTCCTCCTTGTGAAAATCCATCACAGGGCGAATGTGAGAAACGCTACCAATATAGCGTTCGGTACGGCCTTTAGCCATGTTGCGATAAAGCGAACCACGCTTCATCTCCGATAGGGTTAGTTGTTCATCTTTCATCTGTTTCTATATTACTTTCTTTATAGGTTTAGGTCAATACTTTTTTAACTATTCTTTTACCAAAGCGTGACGATCTTCAACGTGAACAGTTACGGTGCGTCCCGACTCTTTCAGCAAAGGTAGAAAAGCCCAAACGCCATCCCTGCGAACCTCAATAAGCCACGCTTCGCTAACTGCTTTTGACTCGCCTTCCTTCGTTAAGTCGTCTCGCACTAAAACAAAGCTTTTATGTTGATAAGGATCATAAGTAATCTTCAACCACTCCTCTGGGTGAATGCCAGTTGTAGGATCATCGATAAAAGATGCCCTCATACGCTTGCCTTGAATGTAAGCGTGAACATTCTTGCGACCCTCGTCGCGTACTCGCTGATTACCCTTTGGCCCTACCCGCAAAATAGGCCGAGATATTGCAATCTCTGTAACGTGATCCTCAACAATGCCTTTATCATTCTTCACGCTGTAAACTTTCGTGCCATCTTCGAGAGTCTGGTGAAGGTTGCGGTAAACTTGTACTTGCCCTTTCATATGTATAACCTACTACAGTTTCTTAACTAAGTCAAGCTATTGTGAATAACTCTTTGATTTTGTGAATAACCTTGAAGTACAGGGTGGCATGAAATTTGCAGCACGCCCCGTGCCACCCTGCAAGCCTTAAAACGCCCCCGCTTGCGCGGGGGCGTGGTGGTTAGGCGTCGCAATCTGTAAGATTTTCTGCGCTTACAATTCCCGTAGTATAAAACTCGCCGCCTTTTTTATATCTTACAAAAACCTCTCTATTGTCTAGAAGCTTTTGCCAGCGATCTTCTGCAAGTGCTTTAATTTTACGCGCTACTGTCGCGCCAAACTTCAAGCCTTTGCCTAGCCATGATTCGTCGGCTTGGTTTAGTATCATATGATAACTTGAGTTTCTAAGATACTTTTTCAACCGTGCGTCATCGGTCCACACGAAAGCGAAAGTTGGTGTCATCCACTGGAGATCGGCAGTCTTATCGATTGCGCCGTGATTAAAGAAAGAATCAAATTGTGTATTAATTTCTTCCTGCGTTCCTTCGATTCCTACAGCGACATTATAGCCGCAATTCTGATATAATAACTTCATGTTTTAATCTCTTTCGTCTGGGGTGAATATATAAAGCAGCCAAACTGCTAGTGCAATTGCTATAATAGCTAATCCATTCATGCAAGCTCCTTTGTAAGATTTTTGACACGATTAGTCAAGACAAATCCAGTTTCATCTTTCTTAACCACGGTTCGCTTGTAAAGAAGCCCGACAACCTTTCCGCGTGGGTCTAAAAACCGCAGATCAGTTTCGTCACCGTTTATCACTTCCGCGTCAAAATCCCAAACAGGAAGAGTGTCACCATACACCACCGCAACATTGCCACCGTTTTGCAAAATGCTTTTTACAGTGTCATCCTTTGTCGTCTCGCTGCGTGAAAACGTCAAATGATAGTTGGAAGGCATGTGACCATCTAAAAAATTAAACATCCGATCCAATCGCTTTGTATAATCATAAAATTGCAAATCGGGATGCCGTTCGAAAATGTTTGAGCCATCGTCGAAAGTGTAAGTTTCCCAAGCAATATCACTTGTGCCATTCAACCGCTCGCATGGTGTCAAACCTTTACGCGCTGCGCGTTTGATATGGGCAAGCGTTTCCTTGTCTAGCTGGCGCATAAATTCGCCTTCAAGGTCGGCAAGAAACTTTGTCTTGTTTATCCGCGCCTCTTGCACGGGCGACATCCTACCGCGTCCCGCCGTATTCAAGCACGCATCACGACAACCTTTGCTCGCCGCTGGGCAAGTATTCATCACACCGCTGCCGTTGCTTGGCGAGAGATACATAATTGCCGTTTGGAAACCTTTCTTAAGACCTTTGACCGTCTTAGCGTTTGAGTCGATACCTAGTAATTTCATATGTCGTCGATTATACAGATTCAGTCGTTGCCGTCAATCTTTTTTTTGTGTTTGTTTTGCCTCGTGAAAGAGCCTTTGCCCTTCTTCGGTTTTTCTATACGTGGGGCCGAGTTCATTAACCCTTCAGGGTTAACTCGCGCCTTTGGAGTTTTCTTTTTCATGCGTCGATTTTATAAAACGCCACCGCTTAAGTCAACAAAAAAAATCTGGTACAGGGTGGCACGGGGCGTGCTGCCGTTTTTGTGCCACCGTGTCAACCCTTAAAGCGAAAATTTTTCAATAAAAAAACCCCGCCCGAAGGCGGGGTTTAGGGGGGCTGGGTAGCCTATGCAGTCTGCACAATCGCTTCCGATTTAGGAGCGAGAATCAAACGATTAAAGCGCGACTCGTTACGGCTCGACGCTTCAAAGTTTTTCAGCATTGAAGTCGAAACACGATTCGCCAGTTCAAAACGGCGCGACTCGTAAGTGCCAAGCTCGTTACCCTTGGAATCGGTATGATGCGCGGAAGTCAACCACTCAGTGCCAGCGTTATAAAGCTGGTAAAGATTCCGCATTTCACCCGCCTTGCCATCCTCATCACGGCGAGGATTATTCCAGATTGACGCGATACCCTCGCGAACCTTTTCAGAGAAAACATTTTTCTTCTGAAGATTCTGCAAAACATTCAAGCCTTGCTGTTGGGTAACATCCTTGCGAGCAATTTCGGTATAAACATTTGCCGCATCGTCAAACTTTGCCAGAGCCTCACCAAGTGCTTGGTCAGTCAGCAGAGAGTTAATGTCAAGTTTCTTAGTATGACGTTTCACCATATCTAATTCACGCTCAAGGGTAGTCATACCGTTAGTGCAAGCCAAACGCAAGAAACCCAACGCGAAAGAAACTTTCAGCGAACGGTCAAAAGAGTTTTGCACGATAAGACGAAAACCCATCTCATCACCAACCTCTGGCACAACCAGCTTGTCAGCGTCACGCTTAAAATCGTAAATAGCGCGAAGTTTGGAACCGTTATCCGTCACGTAAATTTTACGCTCGTAATCAGTCATGCCTCGGCGGTCAAGAGCCTCGTCAGCACGGTTAATCAAATCGGAATTCTGAACAAGCCCGTAATGCTCAGTGCAAGTGCCAAGCTCTTCACGGTTATCAACGCGGCGATTTAGAAACACGCTCGACTTGTTACCTTCGGGAGTAAGCAGACGCACGGTTTCAACTTGGAAATCATAGTCGCTGCTTTGAGTTACTTTTCTAGACATATCGTTTTTTTCCTTCTGTTACTTTGTTAATGTTTTCCTAACCAGTGAGATTATCTTAAACAAATTCTAATTTCTCTACAAGCTTTTTCTTATAAAACTTTAAGGGAAGAAATAACACTTTAAGCTTGACGGTACAGGGTGGCATGGCGCGTGCTGCAATTTTCGTGCCAACGTGTACTTTATAAAAATTATATAATTAGTTTATTAAAATATTAGATTAAGATTGTTTATTCTCTCTATAGGTATTAGAACAAAGATAAAAAGATAATAAGACTTATGTATAAACTATTAAGTCTTTATTTGATATTTAGAAGGTATTATTTCGCAAATATTGCGCTAGTATTTGGCCGTATTTATTTGGAAAATCTGGCGTTTGTATCTGAGCCAGAGGAGCGAACCACGATAGTGTCATTTACCTCAAACTAAAAGCACGCAATACGTCAGTAATGTCATTTACCCCGAAAGTAAGCCCAGCGGTGTTCAATAGAGGGCATGTACAAACACCCCGTCCGTAACTCTCTTACGGCTCTATTCCGTGGGCGGTAGAAAGCGTTATTATTTAGCTACAAAGCGATCTACATTATTTAGAACGCGATAAGTAAATTCACGCTTATCTACTGGTCTCCACCCTTGCTTAGGCGTAACCTCAGAAATCCCGTCCACTTTATTTGGAACATCAAGCGGAGTTTGTACCTGCACCCTGCTGACATGGGTCACGTTATCGTCGGCGTCAACTTCAATTTCTAATTTATATTTTCTTTTCATGTTTGTATTATTGTTTATTTATTATTTTGAATCAAGTATTTATTATCTCAACCGCAATTAATTGTCGTCTACCTCTAGACTCTTCCATCGTAAGACATCTTCTCTATAAGATATTCTGCATACACTGGCTTATCTGACTCACTCTCAAACGTCTCACGTTCAGTATCTGAGAGATATTCATCTCGTGCATCCTTCCAAGCTTTGAGAGAGTCAACATACTTACGACCTTTCACGGTAATCGAACGACCACCCGCGCCAATCTCCATCAGGTCATGATACTGAAGAAACATCTCGATATTCTTCTGCACGACATCGCGAGACTGCATCAGCTTCGAGGCCAAGTTAGTAAGCGAGCAAGGTTTAGTCTTACCGTAAAGAATATCCAAAGCCTTCACCTCTTCAGACATTAGACCCAGAGGGAAATATCCCACCTGATACTGAATCTTATCCCAGTCATCGTGACCAAAATAGTTATCGCCTTTAGCGGCACAGTGGGAATTGATATCATTCGCGATACCGACAGCGTTACGAGCATTGCCGCGAAACACATTCTTAATTTGATCCATGACACCATCCTCGAATCCAATGTCGGGACTCTTGATAAGAACAATCTTCTCCAACTCGTCGGCAGAGTAATTCTCCAGAGAGATTCTACGGCAACGATCAATCAGAGGGTCTTTCAGCTTCTGAACGTCAGTCGTTGCAAGAATAAAAGAGACGCGGCGAAAATCAAACTCTATAACGGCATCTTCCCAAATCCACTCGTTATAATCGTTAGTGTTAGGCTCCATGATAGTCAGCATCGTCTCCTGAACATCCTTCGGGAGATTGTGAGCTTCATCAAAGAAAAGAGTAGCCTCTTGGTTTACCACAAACTTCAACACGATATCATTGAAAAAGCTTTTAACATTCTTAATCGTGGAACAATTGATAATACGCATTGGTTTCTTGTCTGCCTCGAAAGGAGTCAAGTTACGCGCAATCTCTTTTGCGAAATGCGTCTTGCCAATACCTTTACCCGCAGTAAGAAGAATATGCGGTAAGACATTAGTCTTCTGATAATTATCTAAATAAAAGGAAGCTTGCCCTTTTGCCACCTCTTGACTGACAACGTTTTGGAAATAATCGTTCATCTGTTTTCTATATTAGTTAATTTATAAATTTAACACAAGCTAAAAATCGACGGTTTCTACTTCTACAGTATTACTGTTTGCTACGATATCTTGCTTAGTGCTAGTTGTTTGAGTACCTTCGAGACCTAACGCTTCGGCAAACTTACGGCTCACCATCACGTTGGCATTCGGCTTCAGTACATTGTTTAGTTGATCTAAGGTAACGACTATAAAGCTTGTCGCACCTTTTGTTTTACCTCTAGCCATGTCCCTATATTAATTTCTTTATAAATAAATGTAAATAATTTTTTTTAATTAATTTAATTTATCTTTTAATATTGAAATCAGGTTACTATCTTGTAGTTCTTTATCTTCGTTAAGATGTAATGTTATTTCATCCCACGTTTCTTTAAAGCCTTCTGCTACAAGGTATCGGTCTATAACAAACATATCCTCCATAGATAGCTCTTTATCTATAGAGTGTAGTTTTACGCGGTATGGGTTATCTTCGCGGTCTTCTTTATTTATAGAAACTATTATTTCATATTGACCGAGTTGTATTTTATCTAGGGGTACTGATTTAACTTCGTTCATCGTGTCTTTATCTTAATAAAATAATAAACACATGTCAATAAAAAAAGCCCCCCGAAGTGGGGGGCCAGTTCTTCCAATGATGAACGATATGTCAGAACTAATTAGTATGCATAGTAGTTATGCTTTTTATACATTATTTGATTTATAGATTGTTGTCAATAATAAACTCACCGTATGCTTGATAGTGCCTTTTACCTCTAAAGTATTACTATTTACACAATCAATAGAACATTGTCTCTTACCTCAATATTTATTAATAATTATTTAAAAATATTACTATTTAAAAAGAACCATAGAATCGCTACACAGATCGGTATACGTTAGTTACTCTCTGACATTGTCATTACCTCTAAAACACAAAGATAGTATAATTTACAAATGATGATCTTTATGTGTCTCTTACCTCTTTATTTACAAAAATTGTATTAGTATATTTGAAGTCTTGTTCTTAGTGTCTTTTACCTATAGTACTTGAGCGGTGTCTCTTACCTCTAAACTATAAGAGCTTAGGAATCGAATTGTCATTACCCTTTATTTAAAAAAATTGTATTAGTATATAACTTTCCCTGTTTATTGTCATTAACCCTTTGGACTGTGTCATTACCTCTAGTAAATGACAGTTGCGATTGTCATTACCTTTTAAGCTCTGTGCCTGTTACCTCTAAAATATTATATTATTAAAGTTTAGGGTTCGTGTCATTACCTCTTATTTAGCAAAATTGTATTAGTATATGGAATTTCGTGGTTATTGCCGTTACCTCT
>WLWF01001232.1_pt1 | contig 21762 bp, 27 predicted proteins | sample 6718331 | NCBI WGS metagenome assembly WLWF01 (sample SAMN12718692, study PRJNA515312) | sponge metagenome | isolation source: marine sponge | host: Mycale hentscheli | place: New Zealand: South Island, Marlborough, Capsize Point | collected 2003-05-01
ATAATAAAAAATTTATATCTTTTTATTATATTAAACACCATTTTGAGAATGAGAAGGTGGCTGTAGAGAGATATTATAAAATAAAATATAAATTTTTTTATTTAAAAGTAACAACATATATTATATATTATATATTATGGAAATAGGGATATTATTTATGGCTGCTGGACTATCATCTAGATTTGGAGGTAGTCCAAAAATATTATGTCAAGTAGGACCAAGAAATGAAACAATTTTAGAAATGAATATAATACAAATGAAAAAGTATATAGCACCAACTCAAATACATCTCATATGTAATATAAAAACATATGAGAAGATTGTTGGTGAGTTAAAAAGAGTATGTGAAAAACATGAAATAGAGACAAAAATAACATATAATATTCAAGAACAACCATTGGGTACAGCAGATGCATTAGCATCAGCATCAGGATATATGGATGGACGGTTTATATTATTAAATAGTGATGATCTTTATGGAGAAAGAACATTTGAAACGATAAAAACAGAATGTAATAATTCTTTGAATTATTTAATAGGATATAAATTAATAAACACATTAATGAATGGTCATAAAGCGAATAGAGGTTTTATATCTACAGGTAGGGATGGTAATATACAGAGTATTTGTGAGAAATTAAATATTGAAAAGGGGTATTACAATGAAAGTGAATTATATAATCAATATGTGAGTGTAAATTTATTCATATTAAACACAGATGTAATAACAGAAATAGATAAATTGGTAATTGAATTTAAAGACTCTTATCGAGACGATTATGGTCTAGAAGCGATGTTGCCTGATTTTATAAATAAATTAATGCGGTCAAATAAGATACAATTAGATTTATTGAAAACGGATTCAAGATGGTGTGGCGTAACATTCAAGGAAGATATACAAATGGTAAAAGATATATTATTAGGTTAATAATTGCATTGAAAATGGCACTAAAAAAAAGGCACTAATAATAGTGTGAAAGTATTTTCGTTATTAATGTATTTAAATATTCATGAAATACATTAATGAATAAGTTATTAAATATTGAATATAGGAAAGGAATAAGAAGAAATATTGTTGAATATATCTACAATATTTTGATTAAAACAAAATATTCTAAAAAAATTCTAGCATTCATGATAAAATCATTGCATTTCACCTTTCCATTTATGACATATTTCATTTATGTATTTGCACCATTAGCATTTACTTATGTTGTTTTTATTATTTTATTCGGATTTATGTTTCTATACATTTATTTACAAGGATGTTTTATAACACATTTAGAATATAAATTAAATAAGAAAAATTTTATTAATATTATTGATCCATATTTAATATTTTTTAATTATCCACTAGATAAAGAGACTAGATATTGGGGTACATTAATGGTTGTTTTAGCATATTTTATAAGTATAAGTCCTATATTATATATCAGATTTATTTATCAATAAAATTGATTTCATTTTATCATTTAATTATTTTTTTAAAAAACATATGAAAAGTAAAACAATTACTACTACACGATTTAATAATGATACTATTAATCAAAACAAGAGTTATACACAAAGGACTAATATAAAAGGATGCATATACGGAACTCCCATAAAAATGAAATCAAATATACCATTGGAGTCTAATGTGTATGTAATTGAAATGAATAATCAAACTAATAAAATAGAAGGAATTGGTATTGTAAATAACAGAATATTAGTTGATAAAAATTATCGAATATATAACGATATGGATTACAATCGTTATATATATAAAGGAAATTATAGAATAGATTCATCTAGAATAAATGATAATTATAATAAAAAAGTATTGAATGTTCTTGAACAACTTCTATTTAAAGGTGAAAGACATTGCAAAAGAGCCCAAGGTATTACACAATTGTCTGAATGGATTCTAAATAATAAACATGGATTTGATTTTGTAAAATGTTTTGATAATATGTTTGAAAAATATATTACCACATAATTATTTAAAAGTAACCTAATTTATATTTAAAACTAATAAATATATATATCTAATGGACTCACAAAATATTGATTTAAATGTTGATAATTATACACAAGATGACTTATTATCTATTTTAGATTTATCCGATAGTGACGATGTAACTTATCAGGATATTATGAATGCATCTACACCTCTTATAAACCGATATACAACTGAAGACAATTATGATTTAGCCAATTTTTTTCAACAAGTTCAAAATACATTAATTGAAGATTTAGATGGCGATTCTGATAATGAAAATGAAAATATTCAATATGACGAATCAGCTCAATTAGGCAATTTATGGAATAATCAATATAAATCGCAATCTGATACGGATCCAAATCAATCTAATAAAGTTACAGATAGAACTCAACAAGTAAATATATTTGAACAAGATGGTAAATTTGTTATGAGTAAAAATCAATTAGGGGTTAGTAATGATTTTCAGGTCCCTGTTGCTCAAGGAACTATTAATCCAAATCTTAAAAATACTACTACACGACTTGTTAATATTGATAGTCAATTTCGAGAAAATATTATACCATATAATCCTGATCCTGATGGGGCAACATCTTCTACTAATTTTACATTAGATCTCACGGACATTCTTCATAATACTATAAGTATTGAAGTAACATCTTTTCAAATCCCATATACATGGTATTTGATAGACGCATCTTATCAAGCCAATAACTGTTTTTATATAGATAATAGTGCGGTTTCTATCTCTTCAGGAAATTATACTGATGAATCTCTTATTATGGAATTATCAAGTAATAGTGTGTTCAACTCTATCTTCACTATTGAACAACACCCAAATACAGGGAAAACAAAAATCACAAATATAGACACCAAGGAACATACATTTACTTTTTTCGATCCATCTGGGGAAAAAGTATGTCCCTCCGCATGTAAAGCACAGCAAAAATTTAATAATAATCTGGGATGGATACTCGGATTTAGAGGTAATACTTATCCTCCAATCACCCAGGATGACCCATTATATGGTCAATTAATATATACGGTTGATGCAGATGGAACATTAACATCGGAAGCATTAATGGATACATTTGGACCAAAATATTTATTATTAGTATTAGATGATTTCAATCAAAATCACCTTAATAAAGGATTAGTAGGTATTGCAAGAACAGAAAAATATGCAGAAATACCTTCTTATTGGAATTCTGGTCTTAAATGTGGTGTTTCGACTCCACCATTTAGTTCTACTAAAACTGCAACATATCTTCAAAATGCTCCTAGAAAATTAACACAAGCTCAGTTATATACATTGAATGAAACTACATTAGCTAGAACTCAAACAACAAAAAAATTTGTCACATCTCCCACTACTACTGATGTACTAGCTTTATTACCATTAAGATTAGTAAATAACTTAACACCAGGAAAACAAATTATTGATGATTTTAATTTAGATGAGGCCAAAAGAGTTTATTTCGGACCAGTTGATATTGAGCGTATGAAAGTAAGATTAGTTGATGATAAAGGAAATACTGTTAATTTAAATGGTGGTAATTGGTCTTTTACTTTAACAGTAACAGCATTATATCAATATTAAAAAATCGCTCGACCGTCGATTAAGTCTTTTTCCCATTTTTTATCACAATGTAATGATAAATTTGAAGCCTTAATGTATAATTTTCCTATTAATGCGTTGGAAAATTGGTATGATCTTCTACCCAACCGAATCCTTTCGGACTTGGATAAATTAATAAATTTCACATGATTATAATTATTAGTTGAACATACATTTTTATTTATAAAATATCTATGATTATTATTATTATTAGATAAATCTCTCTCACCGTAAAATACATTGTAACATGGATCCACATATATCCCTCCATTTTCAATATTGTTATTAGCAATTGGATAAAATGTACTAGAATTTGCATCAGGTGGGTAATAAAAACTATTAGAAATGCCTCCAAATGAAGCATCAATTGTTATTAAACCACTAAAATCTTGAGATAATAGATTACCAACCCATAATTCTGAATTCCGATTTATAGAAAAACTTACTGGATCAGCTAAATATTTTCCGTATATAATTGAATTTAATAATTCATAACTATTAGCTCCTATCAATTTGCTACAGTTTTCTGTTGTATATATTCCACCATCATAAACAGATCCTGTGGGTTTCATGGTTTTCGTTCCATTTACATATACTGGTTTTTTCTTAACCAATTTACCACCACCTTTTGCAACCTGAGTTGCACCTTTAAATATACTGATTGCACGTTTTCTTGCAATATAATCACCTCCCGTTAAGTTTGCTGTATCATTTGAAAAACAATTAGAAAAAGACATTATATATATATTAATTTACTATTAATTTATATAAAAAATTTTAATTTATTAAATACTTTAAATATAATATCTCTATCTACTCTTCGGATTTTTCTATTGCTCTCATCTTATTTTGTAACTTAATACTAATTTTTTCTTTTAATAGCCTAAGTTCATCGTGATTAATAGATATTTTTAATTTATCACCTATTTTATCTGCACATGTTTTACATATAGTAAAATTCTCATTTTCTTTATGAGGAAATATTTCGGCACATGTCTTTCGCTTACAAACACAATCTCCGCAATTTTTACATATTTCTTTTGCTGTGCGTACCTCACACTCACCACATTTGTCCCACTCAGTCAAGACATTATATTTGTAACTGATCTCTACTGGATCGTATGAATAATTGCGATTCATATCGCCAATTGTTAATCTAAATACTATATGGATATATGTGTAAAAAAACTTCAATTTTTTCATTAGAAATTTTAAGATTTTTATTTATCTAATTTAATAATATATGCCCGGAACAATCGTAAATAATAATATTTCTACATATGTTGATGCGTGGGTTTTTGACCCTAATCAAGCTATATTTACTAATTCAGGAGACGCAAGTTATGTTAATGTAATATCCCTATGGGATGTTAGTGCTGTCACTAATATGGCCAACTTATTTAGCGACCCCTCGTACGCTTCATTTAATGATAATATAGGTAATTGGAATGTTTCAAATGTTACTACTATGGGTAGTATGTTCCGGAATGCAGATGCCTTCAATAATGGAGGAAGTTCTGATATTAGTGGTTGGAATACTGGTATTGTTACTGATATGACATTAATGTTTAATAATGCGAACGCTTTCAATCAACCTATTGGTAATTGGAATGTTTCAAATGTTACTACTATGGGTAGTATGTTCCGGAGTGCAGATGCCTTCAATAATGGAGGAAGTTCTGATATTAGTGGTTGGAATACTGGTATTGTTACTGATATGGAATTTATGTTTAATAATGCGAACGCTTTCAATCAACCTATTGGAAATTGGGATGTAGGTAATGTAGAAGATATGAGAGCTATGTTCCAGAGTGCAGATGCCTTCAATAATGGAGGAAGTTCTGATATTAATAATTGGGATGTAGGTAATGTAGAAAATATGACAGCTATGTTTAATGGTGCTGTTTTATTTGATCAACCTATTGGACATTGGGATGTAGGTAATGTTCGATTTATGTCTTTTATGTTTGGGGGAGGTATATTTAATCAAAGTATATTTAATCAAGATATTAGTGGTTGGGATACAAGTAAGGTAGAAAATATGACAGCTATGTTTCAGTCGAATTCTAAATTTAATCAAAATATAGGAAAATGGGATGTAGGTAAAGTCACTAGTATAGATTCTATGTTTAATAATGCTACTAGTTTTGATAATGGCGGAAGTTCTGATATTAGTGGTTGGGTTACAAGTATGGTAAAGGACATGGGTAGTGTGTTTAAAAATAGTGATTTCAATCAACCTATAGGAAATTGGGATACAAGTATAGTAACGGACATGGGTAGTATGTTCTTTGCGTGCCCCTTTAATCAAAATATAGGAAATTGGGATGTAGGTAAAGTCACTACTATGGGGAATATGTTTGGTGCAAACGGCGCTTTCAATAATGGTGGAAGTTCTGATATTAGTGGTTGGGATACATCTAGTTTACAAACAGCAACACTTATGTTTCAAAATGCGCTCAATTTCAATCAACCTATAGGAAACTGGAATACTTCGAAAGTAAATATAACGGCTGGTATGTTTAGTGGTGCGGACGCTTTCAATCAACCTATAGGAAACTGGAATGTATCTAGTGTAACTAATTTTGCTGCTATGTTTAATGGTGCGGATGTTTTTAAACAGGAAATTAGAACATGGACTGTCAAACAAACAGCAGTATTTACTAGTATGTTCGAAGATGCTACTGGAATGATCTCCAAGGGATATGATTCAATAAATAATGTAGAATTGGAACCATTTTTCGGGACACCTCCTAATTTTACACCCACCTATCAATATTTTAATACCTATCCTCCTCCTCCTCCTCCTCCTCCATTCTCTGGAAAACAAATGTTTGGTGTAAATCAGAAGAGAGATCCAGGATTATCAAGAACATTAAATATAAAGCGTAATAGATATCCAGGTACAAATAATGATGCAAAAAATACACAAGTATTTGGTAAGTCAATGTTTTTTCTATAATTAAATATTTTTATATAATTTAAAATTGAAGTAAAAAATTATATAAAACTTAGAGTATAAGTAAGTATACAACAATGAAATTTGAAATTAAAGACAAGAAGAAGTGCGATATATTTATCAGCATTTTTAATAATTTAAAAAATTTTACAGATAATACATTAATCAATGTAAATGAAGATGAATTATATATTCAAGGTATGGATAATTCGCATGTATCGATGTATGAATTAAAATTAAACAAGTCGTGGTTTTCAGAGTGGGATGTATCTGAATCAGTAGATTTTGGAATATGTCTTCCAATTTTGAATAAAATTTTACATACATGGTCTGATAAACAACATATAACTATTTATACTGGTAAAGATGATGATAAATTAGACATTGAATTTACAAATGATGAGAAGGGTGATTATAATAAGTTCTTTCAAATACCGTTAATGGATATAGAGAGTGACAAATTGGGAATTCCAGAAACAGAATATGATGTGGATATAACAATGAAGTCGAAAAATGTAAAAAATTTAATAGACGAATTATCAACATTTAATGATACAGTAAATTTAGATTGTAATGAAGACAGAGTATGTATAAGTTCATCTTCAAGTGAAGGTTCAATGAAGGTAGTAATAAATATGGATGACATTGAAGTATTAGCCGTAGCTGAAGGGGAAACAGTTGAATCGTCATTCAGTATTAAACACATAGCACATATGTGTCAATTTCATAAATTAGCAGAAGATTGCATTATACATTTAAGTCCAGATATTCCAATTCAGATTAAATATGATATAGACGATACAAGCATGATGAGGTTTTTCCTAGCTCCAAAGATTGACGATTAAAAGACTGATAAAAGAGCACTAAAAAAAAGGCACTAAAATTGATAATTTATAAAATTTATTTTTTATCCATTTCTTATACTTTTTAATAAACCCGGATAAGCTCTATTACCAAATTGTGGATCCCATCTTTGTCGTCGTGATAGGTCCCAATCGCTCATGTAATATGCTTGTTCATCTTCTATCCAGTATTCTTCTATCGCATCATTATATTCATTTAATTCTTGAATAACTTTATTCATATTTTTTTTCGAAGTATTATCAAATTCACCAATATATTTTATCACTTCTACTGGTAATATGTTGTATAATTCTTTATACTTCATTTATAATTTATAGTAAAAATACAATAGTTTATTTAATCAATTTTATTTAAAATATGTGAGTCTAATTCAGGTAGTGTATTTTCATCATAATGAGTAAAACAATTAACTTGAGTAATAGTTAAAACATATTTTTCTTTTGGATTAATCTCTTTTAGATAATCACGAATGCGCAATGTGTATGACATGTGTACATTAAACCTATTTATTTTGCAAATAATAATATTAAGAAATAATCCACTATAACTAGTAATGTAATATTCAATATCTATTTTATTATTTTTTAAAATCATATTATGCATGACTTGTAATAAGCGAAATTTTATATCTAAATATTGATTTTTCTTTTCAAACCTAGTTATTTTCATACATTTTGTAGCTAATTGGTCTAATTCTTGTTCGGAAAATGGTATATTATAATTGCTATTATTGTTGTTAAAATAAATATATTTCAATAAATAATGACATACACAATCAGATAAACGGCGAATAGGTGATGTAAAATGACAATATTCAGGCATTCCAACCAAATCATGTGATGCTATATTGGACATATAATCCGCACGAATACCATTTGTTATAATTTCCTGTAATAGTTCTTGACCGGATATTTCATTATAAATAGTTTGCAACCATTCACTAGCATTACATGTTCTGAATATTCCTGTATTTAAATTTATCTTTAAATATTCGCCAACAAATGAATTCGCAAAAATAGCAAATTCAGCAATCATTTGTTTCATTAATCGTTCTTCTTTTGTATCCTCATATAAATAGACATCATCTGTATCATATATAGGATAAGAAGTAGAAACTTCATTTAACTTTATACCCTTTGTTTTTAAAGAGCGATTTGATTTTAGAGCTTCGCTTATTTTTAATCCTATATGAAATGCAGTCAATTCATCGGACACGGAAGATGCAGTATTATAACTATAAGCGTTGTCTTTTTTTACAAAAATGGTGGTAAATAATAATTTGATTTCATTAATTGGTTCGTATGTAGTGGAATTAATTTGTGTTAGTATTGTTATTGCATTTTTTGTATTACCTTCATGTGTTCCTTGTAAGCTTGATAATTCTAATACTTTATCGGGCATCATATGAATTGGAGGACGGTTTGATGGATATTTTGTAGTTGTTCTATTTACAATATCTTTCCATAATTCTGAATTTAATTCTATATATTCTGTTGGATCAGCAATATGAATAGCAAAATATAATTTATCGTTTTCAGTGTAAATAGAAAATGCATCATCTGCATCTTTACAACCTATTGGATCTATACTATAAGTATCATAATATGTCATATTAAATCGTTCATGTTTATTAATAGAGTAGGAATGAACATTTTCAATATTATTAGTTAATATTTCATCTCTTTCAGTATTTCTCTTTTCTCCATATTTACCTTCAACCACACTACTATAAGTATTTTCATATAATTGGTTATTCATTTTATAAATTAAGTATTCTATATTTATATTATAATTAATTTATATTATCATGATAAGTATTATGATATTATAAATATTTATAATAAAATAATTTAAACATATAGTCAGTTATTTTTTAATGGAAAATAAGATTATACACCAGTGTGGAAAATGTTCGAAAAAATATAAAACAAAATCATCACTTGATAAACATAATTTAAAATGCAAAAAGGTTTGCGACAATAAAGATTCAGATGAAGAAGAAAAAACTAAAGAAAATAATTATGATGTAAATATGACCTTTCTAGAAGATAATAAAGTTCAGGTAGAAGTAAAAAAACAAAATGATGACGGTACAAGTGAAGAGGGTGAAAAAGTATTAAAAGATATTTTAAAGCCCAAGGTTTCTCAAAGTTATCAAGATGAGATCGATAAATTAGAAGATCTAATTAATATGTTTAAAAATTTCCCAATTCCAGAAAAACCAGAAAGTAAGGATGCTACTATTGCACAGCTTAAAAATATTATATCTATTTTAATGTCGCAAAGTCAAAATTTAATTAAAGAAATGCAAACTATGTCCAAGAGAAACAGTTATTATAAAAATAATATTATGTTGGCCACATTTGTATTAGATAAGTGTAGAAAGGAAATTCCTGAAACAGATGAAGAGTTTGATAATATGTTTGTTTAACTAGTTAATAGTAGTTTAATTGCTAGTAAATTTGCAATAGCACACCACATAGAGCCTACTCCACCATTTATCCATAATTTGACTCCATAAATAATTGTGAAACCACCTATTATTTCATATACATTTGGAAAAGAAACCATTATTAAAAATGCTAATATTTCCCATAATTCTAATTCATTATTACCCCATATAGGCGAAGATAATTTATTAGAACATGATGATACACTATAACCATTAAATCTATAAAATAAGTAGGGTATTCCTATCAATAATGACATATTTGCAATAATATTATTATACTTATTTACATAATATATATTGAACAGGGCTTGTAATGACAACAAAAATGGTATTAAATATGATGTAACTATGTAATTAATGTTGTTTTTCTTCATATTTATGAACCATAATATAGCATCAGCAAACTGCATTAAACTAAATATTAATAAGAAAAGTGATTGTATTCGTGTTCTATGGGATATGTTTTTTTTTGATAATACATATAATCCTGTAATCCATGAAAATATTCCTGTTCCTAATGATACTTCAAAACTAAAACACATTTATAATAAAATAATAATATATTTTATTATTATTTTATTGTTTGTTAGAATTTGTAAATTATACTTTGAATAATTGATAAAATAACCCTTTTCTAGTTGTTCTTTTATGGGATTTTTTTCCCTTCTTATGGGATTTTTTTCCCTTTTTATGGGACTTTTTATGTGAACGACGACGACGACCACCTACAAGATTCGGTCCAGCTTCACCCTTTTCAGCAGCATCATATAAGTTAAATGATTGATTTTGTAAATATGATGGTGTAGGTGTTGCTTTAGGTGGAGATGGTGGAGGTGTTGTTTTAGGTGGAGATGGTGGAGGTGTAGGTGGATGTGGATAATATTTATTTACTACTGGTTTATAAAAACCCATTTCAATATCACGCTCACCTTTTTCAGGATCAACAAAATCCCCTCCTCTTCTGGAACGAGATCTTGAGATTTTTCTAGGTCTAGAAGCTTTTTTTGAATATTTCATTATATAATACTTATATATTTTTATCTAAAATCTCATAGATTTTTTCTTCTTTTGGTATTATTCCGTATCTTTTAATTAATTCTACAATTCGCATAAATTCATTAAAACATTGTTCCTGGTAGTCTTTATTATTTTCATATGATTTTGTTACATTTTCTAAGTTATTGTACAATGACATAGAATTATCTAAATAATCAAACCATGATGCCGTTATATCTCGTTTAAAGTTCATTTTATTTCGTTCAATTATAGTGGTTATAGTTTTTATATAACTTTTATCGTTTTTACTTAGTAATGAAAAATTATCATGCAATTTAAATAAACACGATTTTTTTAAAATTAGTTCTTTATAATCATCTGGATATTCGCATTCATTAATTTTTCTAAGATATTTTAATGTACTTACAGGCAGATAATCTCTTATGTATCTCTTTAATTCAGCAGGTAATCTATTAATTTGACTTAACAATAATGATTCCAATAAGTATGGTGTATTTTGTTTTATATAGTTAAAAATCACTCCTGTTTTTTGTTGCGAAGTATCCATAATATTTTTATATATACAAATGCAATTTATATATATATTGTTTAAAAGTTAAATATATTTAACTATAATATAATTAAATAGTAATTATATTTATGACAAATCATCCTAACTTAGATATTATTTATGAAGAATATTATAATGATAATGATAATGAATATAATAGTGATTATAGTGATAAATTTGACAATGAGACCGATTATTTAATATTACCACCTACAATGATGTCGTCCTTTTCGGGAATTTGTTATATGATTTATGAATTATATTATAATATGTTTAACTTTTGTTTTAGAAAACATAATAAGGAATAATCGTTTACAAAAAGTGATGGCCAAAAAATGCTATTAATCCTATGATTACATCTAATGCTAAAAATTTCCAGGCTTCTTTACTATTTTTATTTATAGCATAATATGCAAATAACAAATATAGTACAGAATGTAGAGGTCTCAAACAATTCCACCATATTTTTCCTCCAGCCTCAGCACCATATTCTCTTGATCCTGTGATATATATGTATAACATACCAAATGCTGGTAATAAAGATAAGTAACCTAAATATGGGAGATATTTTACATTAATTTGTTTAGCTATTAGAGCAAATGTAGATCTAATTCCTATACATCCAATTAAAAATAACAACATTCTTTTATGAAATGAAAGCATTTATATATATATAGAAAATTTAATTAAGATATAGAAAATTTAATTAAGATATAGAAAATATCTAATGATAATTATCCACTAATTTTAATAAATGCATAATTAAAAAAAGGATTTAGATAAATTTTAGGATGAATATATAATGGGAAGATATTATTGGGGAGACATTGAAGGAAAGTTTTGGTTTGCTGTTCAAAGTAGTGATGATATATCTAATTTAGTATCTACATCTTATAGAGAACCTTTTTATTGGGAAGGATGTACATGTCAAATTAATAACGAAGATGATATTTGGGAATATTGTAATGATGACTGTGAACAAGACTGTCATCATATTTTTTGTCACGACTGTTTCAAAGATAAGAAGGAACATATTGAATTAATAAATGATGAATGTGGTTATGATAGTGATGTTGATGATATTGATAAGCATATGTATAGAGAAGGAAATGAAATAGTATATGAAATAGAAACGAATTGTTTGGGTGAATTAAAAGATAATTTAAAGAATATAGAGGATAAACTTGGAAAGGAAATTGTAGAACAATATAAAAAGGTAGAAAATGATGAAAGAATTAAAGATCTAGGATCAGGTGTATATGATGGTATAAACGACATTATAAATAAATGGGAAAATGATGATGATAAAGAGAAGCTAGAACGATGTAAATTAATAGCTAGATATGGTTTAGGTTTACAAATAAAATATGTATTAGAAGTTGAAAATATGTCTTGTGGAATATGTTGTGAATTATAATATATAAATATATGTTAATGGTAAAAAAATTATTAGGTTTAATAATATTTATTATATTAACTATTGCTATTTATGGATATAACTCTGGTTCATGTAAATTAGAAAAAGAATATATATGTGATAAAAGTTTTTGTCTATTTAAAGAATTTAAGATATATTTAGAAAATAAAATTGGATTAGAAATAAATAGCTTGATAAGTAATAAAGATATTCAAAAAAGAGTAGAAATAACAACCTACCCTGAAACCATATTCAATTGTGCTTTGCCAAATAAGAAGGGAATAACAATATCAACGAATAATATAATAAAATATGCTCCTCAATTAATAAATTATTACGAAAATGAGCTATGTAAAAAAGTTTCGCAAGAAATAAATTTAAAATTATATCCAACTGATTTAAAATTTCCAACTAGTTGCGCACTATTAATTTATGAAAATGAGGGAGATTGGATAAATTGGCATTATGATTATAATTATTATAATGGTAGATTTTTCACAGTATTAATACCAATTACAAATAATATAACCTGCACAGAATTTCAATTTAAAGATAGTAATAATGATATAAAAAGTATAAATTTAATAAATAATAATTCTGTTTGTTTTGAAGGAAACTATTTATATCATAGAGCTTCAAAAATGTGTAAAAATGAAAAAAGAATAATATTGTCATGTCAATTTGTAACAGATAATAATATGAGTTTAATAAATAATATTCGTATAAAAATGAAAGATTTCGCTTACATAGGTAAATTATTTTAATGTGTCTTGTGGAATATGTTGTGAATTATAATAAATAAATATATAAAATGAGTTTTTTTGTATATTTGTTAGAATCTACTAATCATAATACTTATATTGGAGCTACTGTAGATTTAGATCATAGATTAAGGCAGCATAATTGTGAAATTAAAGGAGGGGCCGTAGCAACAAGCAGAAAGGTTAAAAAGGGGGAGCTATGGAAACGGGTATGTCATATTGAAGGCTTTCCTACATGGAATGAAGCATTAAAATTTGAATGGGCGTGGAAGTTTTATTCTAGAAAATTAAATCAAAAAATGTTCCCATTAGATAGAAGAAAGGAAGCATTGGATAATCTATTAGCATTAGAAAGACCTACTAGTAAAGCATTGGCTTATGATGAATGGGAAAATCCTATTAAGGTTGTTTGGGAGAATATAGAAAATTAATTCGCACGACGAATGAAAAATGGAAAAATAAAACCCAATTAAAAAAATTGATTGTTTTTTTTTGCCTTTAACTTAAGTAAATTAAAATTAAAATAGGAATATTAAATTGAAAATGTCAGGAATAGCCGAAGGACTCATTATACTCGGTATATTTATATGTGTTATGGCTAGAGAATGGATCAAATTAGCATATGAGGCTAATTAAATTATAAATAAAAAATAAATAAAAAATAAAAAGGTTTATTCCCCTTTTATTTTTTTTAAATAAAATTGAACCTTCTATTAATGAGATAGAATATATTATAATATAACAGAGCGAATTACAGCAAATATGTCACAAAATACAACTATGATTGGAGGAGGAATTAGTGAAGAGGGCCTAATTAATAACTTATCTAGACTAGGAGTGGTAGATTATAAAGCACTCAATGAATTACTTCACAATAGTATAGATGCTAATAGACAAGGAATAGTGCCGCGGATCGCTATTAAACAAAGACAAAATGGAGAAATATCAATTATAGACAATGGAAAGGGTATGAATTTGACTGATATTCTTAGAATGTTAGTGTTACAGCACCCCAATAGCATCAATGACAGACCAACAACAGGTATTGCTGGTGCTGGATTTCAACTAGCTACAAGACATTTGTCAAAAGGTAGTGATGTTACAGTATCTAGTAAAATGGAAAATGATGAACTTATTGTATGGCTTGTACCATGGGAAGAAATTTTAAGAGAGAAAGTATATACAAATAAGTGTACTAGAATTAATACTACAAGGGAAATGGAGGACACATTTAATGTTGATAGAGCTATTTCTTGTAATGGTAGTGAAATTAGTGGAACAACTATCACATTTAAACCTAACACAGAGTTATGGGATAGTATTCTAGCTATTATGTCCCCCGAGTTTAGAGATGAAAATACACACTTGAAGGATTTCGTAAAATACCCGCAATTTTCAGTTGGATATTCGAATTTACACATATCTTTGTTCGATGAACAAGTTGGGAAAGATTACACCTTATATGAAAAATATAACCCTACCGACTTATCACCTGAACTATGTTATAGTAAAGCGTGTGTAAGTATTATTTGTTATAAAAATGTCGTAAATGGTACTATTGTATATTTAGCCGATTATTTAAATAATACTTACGAATGTAAAAAGAAGGGTCGTGGATATGAAGCGATTCCATCTGAGGTTCCAAAGAATAAATATGAGGATGATAGTAATTACAAATACATTCCTAATGAACTATTTGAATTTCGCACTTGCTTACAAAAAGATAGTAAATGGTTTGATATGGAAAGCAGTACTCATTTACCTGGAAGCGGCAAGCATTTATTTCCTATGCAAAAACGATGTGGTTTTGATAATAGTGATTCTACTATTTCGCAATTAGGTAAAGTATCTATTATCAGGAACAATGTAAAAACAGGTGATACAATTGCATCATCTCCAGCAGCAAGAGCCAATCTTAAGTGTAGAATTTTGGCTTCAATTACATCATCAATTCATTACACTATTAAAGCATGTGAACCAGATAGTGCTATATTAGATGATACATTTGAAGTAAATGCTGTTAAATCTGATTCAGATCCAATTTTACCTGTAAATCTAAAGAGATTATTATCATTTGTTCAAGAGAAAGTAAGAGATGATATTTATAGTAAGTTAGAAAATGCTGTATCAATGAATACAGCTCTTCCAGAAGAAGAGGAATCTGATACAGATGTTGATTCGAATGTAGCTCATTGTGAAACACATAACAATGAAGACCAGAATTTAGAAGAGGAAGAGGACGAGACTATGAAGCATATTCAAGAACAAATTGATCATGACAATGATAATGCTTGGATTCTTCGTAAACATGCTGCGCCTAAAGAAGAAGAAGATGAAGAATCCACATATATGTATACCTCGGAAAATAGTAATTCAGGTGAGGAAGCCGACGAATCATCAGTCAGTAACAATAGTGTATCTTCTGATACTTCAGTACAATCAGCTGCAAGACAAGAAATTGTAGCAACTATTCCTGAACCCATTCAAAGAGAACTAGGAACCGCAAGACAAAATAGATATACCAAGACAGTGATTAATAATATTTTAAATACTACTTTGCCCGAATATATAAATACATTAACAAATGAAGAGAAACATCGTTTTGAATCTGAATATTGTAAAGCTTTAATGAATATGGTATATGAGGTTAATCATCATGGCCAAGGTGTAGATGATGTATTCTATAGAATGGCGATTCAATGTGGAAGTAACTTTTGTAAGAATGAGTATATGAATATGATTACAAACAAGTTGGATAGTGATACAGTTGCCGGAGGATCAAAATTGAGAGATTTCATAGAATCGCATGTAAAGGTTGATTTTGAAGAGTAAAAAATAAAGAATATCTATAAATATCTATAAATTTTTTTTGCACTAACACAGTTTATATTAGATGGATTTAAATATATTTATCGATATATTATAAAATGTCGTTCGAGCTATATGACATAGTTGGTTGGATAAAATCTATAAATTTCATATTTGTTGTTATATCAAAGAGTACGACTGATAATGGATTGGATACAATGTACACAATCACCCCCGTCAAAAATTTTCAAGAATCAAAATGTGTTATTAAATCGTCATTAAATCGGCAAGTTCCGCTGAAGGAATTATATGATATAACTGATGTTAATAGCAACTACTTCGATTGATAAGAATATCTATAATTTTTAACTGATAAAAATGCACTAAAAAAAAGACACTATAGATATATTATTATATTTTAGAATAAAGAGAAAATATTACTCTATATTAGATGGGTAATTGTTCAAGTATTAATGGGATAAATATTCAATGTAAGCTATGTAATGATAATATAAATACTAAGCAACAATTTCAATGTAATAAATGTAGTAGTAATTATCATATAAAATGTTTTACAAATTATGTTACAGATTTACATACATGTCCAAATTGTGGTAATGAAGTGACAAAAATAATTAAAAATCCGAGTATAACAAATAATATATAATTATTTTGCAATAAAAATTAATTATATATAACTTAAACGATTGTTGTGTTACAATTGCTTCCATTTTCATAACAGGGGACATTATGTATAGTCCATTTCTCAGGAATAGCGTATGCGCACGATTTTTCAATACCCAACTGATTGTCTCCTAATACCAGTCGCATAAATCCCATTTCACCCCAATAACTTCCCCAAGAATTTCGTATAATCCAATATTGTTTGTCAATAGTTTCATCATAACCCCATCCTACGATTGAAATTATATGATTTATTGTCTTTAATTTTCTGGGAACATCTAATACACCCCCAGTGTATTCCAATATTTGTTCAGCGTTAATACCACATGCAATAGGTCCATTTTTATATATTTCGTACATCATATCATCACTACCTTTTACTGAACCGAAACTAGATATTGTAGCATTTGGATAGGATTGTATTGGGTTACAGCTTCCTCCATGTGAAGTAAATGTATCACATGTCCTACATATATTTGTTGGAGTACATTGAAATTGTTCTTTATCACGGCATGCTTCTTCCCTAGAGTCGGAACTACATGCTTGATATACCATACAATCTTCATATGGAATAGATCCGTATTCATGAATTGCTTTATATGTGGCTAAATGGTCCCCTCCATTACAGCTTCCACCCATTTGACAATTTAATATAAATTGAATACTTAGATTGATGTCAGGGAATGCCGCATTTCGCATTATTTTGATTCTATCAGCTAATGAACTAACTGAACCATGAGCCCAACAAGATCCACAATATACGGGTATATGTTGATTTAGATTTTTTGTTAAATAATTAACGCCTTTGACATTCGACCATGTAAACGATTCTGGTAATTCAGTATCCATAGTATGTGTTACACGATATAGTTCAGTATCAAGCGTAGGTACATATTCAGTTAATCTAGAAGAAACACCAAATAATCCAGAAAGTAAAACAACAAATTGTAAAAACATTTTATATAGTGGGGATATAAAATAAAATAAAACACTACCCAAAAACGCCGAAAAGATCCTCGGAAATAGACGAATGAACAACGCCATTTTTGGATTTCGGGAAATAAGAGGATCGTTTTTATGTAGGCAACGCTTCACTACATAGATGATTCATAAAGTTTGGAATGCATGAATTAATGAAGGGTCATCAAGGTAATCGCCTTCATATCAAGGAAGGAAATATACTTAGAAAAATACTAAAAACATTTGATATATGTAGTAAAATTACTTTTTTTCAATTTTCTCATTTGTCATTTGACTTTTCAAAAAAACACACAATATTCTTGTGTTGATTTTTGATTTTTGGATTTAGAATTGAAAAAAAACGCAAAAAAGTGGTTTAGAGCATAATGCTCTCATTTTCATTTTAGAATATTTTAATTTGTGATTGTAAAAAAATATATATATTTGCGAAAGGATTTAGGCGATTTTTTCTATTTCCAATATAGGAAAGAAATGGAAATATGTTGCTCGCCAAAACTCGCCAAAAAATTTTATTGTGAATCATGTGACTATGGATGTAGTAAGGAAAGTGATTACAATAAACACATAATGACACGAAAACATAAAAAGGAAATAAATGGAAATGTTGGAAATGAACAAATCGCACATAAATACGAATGTGATGTATGTAATAAAGAATTTAAAACAAACTCCGGATTATGGAAACACAAAAAGAAGTGCTCCATTGGTCAAGGAGAAAACAATACAAAAAATACAGACTTTGATATAGATAAAGAATTATTGATAAAGATGCTTTTGAAGAATCAAGATGTAATGGCGAAAATTGCAGAAGCGATGCCTCAATTGGGTAATAATTCACATAATACAAATACAACTACAAATACAAATAGCCATAATACAAATAACTTCAATATTCAGATGTTTTTAAACGACCATTGTAAGAATGCGATGAATCTAACAGACTTTATCCATTCACTTCCAATTACAAATGAAACATATGATAGTACAATAGATAATGGTTTAACAAAAACAATAACAAGTATGATGGTAAATGGGTTGAATGATTTAGATATATTACAGCGACCGATACATTGTACAGATACTAGTAGGAAAACACTATATGTAAAAGATTCTGATACATGGGAGAAAGATAATGAATTGCAAAAAATAGCAGAGGGGATAAGAGAATTATCATTAAAACAGAGAACAATGATAAAGAAATGGAAGGATGTGAATGAAGAATGGGCTACAGATGAGAATTTGCAATCAAGAATGACAAATTTAGTATTTAATTCAATGACGCAGATAGAAAGGGATGATAAAGAGGTAGGTAAAATAGTTCGTTCTATAAGCAAGAATGTATATTTGGACAATGAAACAAAAAAATGCTATGTTTAATTTTGACTGAGAATTAGGAACTAAAAAAAAAGCCCTATATGTTGTTGTTAGATAATGCAAATCGAACATGTTTTTCATGAGAAACAGGCTTGTGATATAATTTATCCTGCTTTTTCTTTTTTCGAAAAGAATTTTTCCCAGTATTTTTAATTATTTCTTTTTCAAATCCTTGTGCGCGACAGTTTTTCATATTCTTTACAACATCTTCTATGATTTGTTCGTTACTTCTCTTCAAGCATATACATTGTCCATCAACAATAATTAGCCTATAACCTTGGGAATTAGAGATGACCATTATAAGTATTCTTATTAAATTTGATAAATATTTAATTTAATAAAAACATTTCAATTTTAAATTGATTTTCTCTCTACAGTGTTGTATGAACAACTATATGTCAAATAAATTAGGGAGTTTTATCTAGAAAATTGTCTATAGTATTTGTTTGAGTATTGATGACGATGCTAGGTTCATTATTCATAGATGCATATTTTTTTTTGCAGCCTCTTTGATGGGCTGATAGAGATTTATTGCTAGTAGCTTCAAATTTATTACAAATACTACAAATGATTGTTTCATGTTCATTATTTAAGATGGAACCGCATTTGGATACTAGATATTTGGATAGTGATGGGAATTTAATGTCTTCGACTTCAGAAATGAGTTTTTTATGAAAATCCTTTGAAATATCAATTATGGATGATTTTCTCTCTATAAACTTAGAATATTCTTTATTAATATCATCTAATGTTTCTTTTGGAATAGAGATTTGGTCGGGGTCTTCTTCAATTTCTTCGATTTTGCATGATAGAGAGTCGATAATATCTGTAGCAATTTTAATAGTATGTGGGCAATAATCAACATTATGTACATATACAAGAATATGCGGTCCTTTGATGTCGATTTGAAAGTTTTGTTTAGATGTAATACCACTATGTTGTGATAAGAAGACGCCATGACATTTTTGTTCTTCAATGTCCCGAATAAATTTCTTAACTTCATCAATGGTGACATTTCGATCATAATTTTTAGTTTCGATAAGAATAGTAGGTAGATTAGAACGATTGACACGGAAGTCACATGCTGCTTTTTGTCCAGTAGTGTTAAGGACTTCTCCTGTAGGGAATAGTTGATTTAAAACGGTTTCGAGTTGATTTTCGCCGAATTGTCCTTTAAAGCTAGAGTTTTTGTATTTACCGAGAAATTCAGATAGTTCGTTCATAATTTTATCTTGAGCAGAAGCTTGAGAATCATTTTTGAGAGAAATAACATTTTTATTAATTCTCTCTTCACTTGCATTAATGAATGAGAATAATGGTTGTAAAAGGTTATTAGATTTGGTTTCAAAGATGGTAAGAAAATTATCAAGAGATTCTTCACGATTAACTGAATGTAGAAGTTTTGTAGTATCTTCAGACATAGCTTTTTGGAATGTAGAGATAGATTCGCTTAGTTGTTTATAATATTGTTCATTAGATTTTGGTACGACATCATTCATTAAGAGAGTAGTTTTATCAACAAGTTGAGAAGTATTTTGTTGAAGTAAAAGAGATAGTTTATCACTATTCTGAGAGAAATTATTAGAAATAATAGATTTAATATCTTCAATATATTCTCTCTTTGATTCTTGGAATTTAATATAAATAGCGTTTGATATATCAGAGTTGAGTTTGGAAACAGAAGTATTTAATGTATTGACTTGTGATTTAAGGTCACCAACACTAGATAGAATTTGAGAGTTAATAGTAGAGTTCATAGCAGAATTCATATCTCCAAGCAATTTTTCAAATAATTCAACAAAAATGAGATTAACAGCTTCAAAATTGATAGAAGGGTTTTGAGAATAGAAATCTAAAATGCGTTTATTTTTGACTAATAGTTGTTCCATATAATTAATAATGATTTTCTCTCTTTAAGTTATATTTAATGCATTTAATATTGTAGTAATATTAGTACTGTACTAAGTTATACTAATAATGTATTATTACAGATGTAAATACAAATTTTACAAAAATTAATGTTGTGTTAATATTAATACAATTGTAAATTCATTAAATGAGAGAAAAAGAAGAAAAAAGAAGAAAAAAAGAAGAAGAAAAAAAGAAAAAGAAAAAGAAGAAGAAAAAGAAAAAGAAGAAGAAAAAGAAAAAGAAGAAGAAAAAGAAAAAGAAAAAGAAGAAGAAAAAGAAGAAGAAAAAAAGAAAAAGTATTGCAAAAAAATAAAATATATTAAGGTAATAAAGAAAAAAGGAAAAAACAAATAATATTACGATAAATGGTAAGAAAAGTTTAGAC
>WLWF01001233.1_pt1 | contig 21757 bp, 29 predicted proteins | sample 6718331 | NCBI WGS metagenome assembly WLWF01 (sample SAMN12718692, study PRJNA515312) | sponge metagenome | isolation source: marine sponge | host: Mycale hentscheli | place: New Zealand: South Island, Marlborough, Capsize Point | collected 2003-05-01
ATGTGGCCTGAGTTTATTTGTGGTAGACACCATAAAATCTTTGCTCAAAAGCTAGAAGACGTAGCTAATGGCAAGATTAACCGACTTATTGTGAATATGCCACCGAGACATACCAAGTCTGAGTTCTGTTCTACCTATTTTCCTGCTTGGATCATGGGCAAACAACCCAAGCGTAAAATCATGCAGACGACTCACACAGGCGAACTTGCTGTGCGATTTGGTCGTAAGGTTAGAAACATGATGGATACTGACGAATACAAAAGGATCTTTAACGAGGTAGAGCTCAAAGCTGATTCTAAGTCTGCTGGTCGTTGGGAGACTGACAAAGGTGGTGAATACTTCGCTGCTGGTGTCGGAGGTGCTATTACAGGTCGTGGTGCGGATCTATTGATAATTGATGATCCACATTCAGAACAAGATGCTCTTAGTCCTAGTGCTTTGGAATCCTGTTGGGAATGGTATACCTCTGGACCTAGACAGCGTTTACAACCAGGAGGAGCCATTATATTGGTTATGACCAGGTGGAGTTCTATAGATCTAACTGCAAAGTTATTAGACGCACAAAAAGAATCTGCTGCTGATCAGTGGGAAATAGTAGAGTTCCCTGCTATCTTCCCGGATACCAACAATGCCTTATGGCCTGAGTTCTGGGAAATATCTGAGCTAGAAAAGGTCAAAGCTTCACTGCCAGTACAAAAATGGAATGCACAGTGGATGCAGACTCCAACCTCAGAAGAAGGCTCTATTGTAAAACGTGAATGGTGGAATATATGGGAAGGCGACTCACTACCACCTGTAAGTTATATTATACAAAGCTACGATACTGCTTTTTCTAAAAAAGAGAACGCTGACTACTCAGCTATTTCTACTTGGGGTATTTTTAGACCTACGCCTGATTCACCCGATTGTATTATTCTGCTTGATGCACAAAAAGGCAGATGGGACTTCCCAGAGCTTAAACGCATAGCTTATAACGAATATAAATACTGGGAGCCAGATATGACATTGATTGAAGCTAAAGCTTCTGGTACACCACTTACACACGAACTTAGAAGGTTAGGCATACCTGTTGTCAACTACTCTCCGACTAGGGGACACGATAAATCAACAAGGATGCACTCGGTTGCTCCTATCTTTGAATCTGAGCTTGTCTATGCACCTGAAAAGAAATTTGCAGAAGAAATGATAGAAGAATGTGCAGCTTTTCCTTTTGGTAAAAATGACGATTTGTGTGATACTATGACTCAAGCCCTAATGAGATTTAGAGAGGGCGGTTTAGTTTCTCTTGACGATGATTACTCAGATCAAGAAAAAGCACCAGTTAGAAGGGTATATTACTAATGGCTATAGAAAAAGATATTAATCCAACAGTTCTCAACGAAGAAAATCAAATGTCTCTCGGTGACGAGGGAATGGAAGTAGCACTAGCTGCGATTGAAGAAGCTGGCATGGAAGACTTTGTTATGCAAGATGATGGCAGTGCAATACTTGAATCAAGTATGCAAGGTGCTCCTATGGATACTGGGTTTAATGAAAACTTAGCTGATTCTATGGATAACAGTGATTTAGGTAGAATTGCTAACGAACTTATAGACGGTATTGAAAAAGACAAATCCTCTCGTGAAGATTGGGAAAGAACTTATACCGATGGTCTTAAATACCTAGGCATGAAGTTTGATGATGAAAGATCCGAACCTTTTGAAGGTGCCTCTGGAGTCATACATCCATTATTAGGTGAAGCAGTCACAACCTTCCAAGCCCAAGCATACAAAGAATTATTACCCTCTGGTGGACCTGTTAAAACACAAGTTGTAGGTGCATACGATAGTGGCGTAGAAGAACAAGCACAAAGAGTCAAAGACTTTATGAATTATCAGATTACTCATGTTATGGAGGAGTTTGATGAGGAGTTAGACCAAATGTTGTTCTATCTTCCTTTAGCAGGTTCTGCATTTAAAAAGGTTTACTACGATGAAACTCTAGGTAGAGCTGTATCTAAGTTTGTAGCTCCAGAAGATTTAATCGTTCCTTATTACACAACTGATTTAGAGTCCTGTCCTAGAATTACCAATGTAGTTAAGATGCCAGAGAATGAAGTAAGAAAACTTCAAGCTCTTGGTTTTTACCGTAAGGTAGATATAGACTTTGGCGATGACGCTACAACATCATCTGATGTAAAAGAAGAGATAGAAAAGTTATCAGGTATGGAGCCTAGCTATGATGATGGTGAAGTATCAGTTCTTTATGAAGTGCATTGTAATTTAGAATTAGATGGCTTTGAGGACATGGATGAGTCTGGTGAAATGACAGGAGTTAAACTGCCTTACATAGTAACCATTGATGCTAACTCTACAGAAATACTATCTATCCGTAGGAACTTTAATGAAGAAGATCCTTTAAAAAACAAAATACAATACTTTGTACACTTTAAGTTTCTTCCTGGTTTAGGATTCTATGGGTTTGGTTTAACACACATGATTGGTGGTTTATCCAAAGCTTCTACTTCAATACTAAGACAGCTTATTGATGCTGGTACTTTAGCTAACTTACCTGCTGGTTTTAAAACTAGAGGTATAAGAATTAGAGATGAAGATACTCCAATTCAACCTGGTGAGTTTAGAGATGTAGATGCTCCTGGTGGATCATTAAGAGAATCTATCCAACCATTACCCTTTAAAGAACCTAGTGGTACTTTATTAAACCTATTAGGTATTCTAGTAGACGGTGGTAAAAAGTTTGCATCTATTGCTGAAATTAATACAGGTAAAGGTAATCCTAATGCACCTGTAGGAACTACACTTGCACTACTAGAAAGATCTACTAAAGTTCTATCAGCTATACACAAAAGATTACACAATTCACAGAAAAAAGAATTTAAGTTATTAGCTCAAGTATTTAAAGAATACCTACCTCCTGAGTATCCTTACGCTATTGCAGGTGGTAATGCTGAGATTAAATTACAAGACTTTGATGACAGAATAGATATATTCCCAATCAGTAATCCAGATATATTTAGCCAATCTCAAAGAATAGCTATGGCACAAGAAATGATGGCATTAGTTCAATCTAATCCAGAAGTCCATGGACCTAATGGTACTTACGAAGCATACAAAAGAATGTACTCAGCTATAGGTGTAGATAATATAGAAAAAATACTAACACCTCCGCCACCAACAAATCCTAGTCCTCTTGAAGCAGGTTTTGAAAATAATAAGTTATTACTAGGTCAACAAGCTCAAGCCTTTGGACAGCAGAACCATGATGCACATATTGCAACGCACATGGCTGTATTACAGACACCACCGGTTCAGATGAATGCACAGGTACAAGCTTTAATACATTCACATATCATGCAACATTTACAAATGAAAGCTGATAGTTTAGCTGAACAGCAAATGCCACCAGAAGCAATGCAACAGTTCCAACAGCTACAACAACAAGCGCAGCAGGCAAATCCAGCAGAAGCTCAACAAATGACAGAACAAGCTGGAGATATATTGGCACAGTTTTCAGCACCAATTATGGCAGAACTTATTACTGAGTACAGTCAAAAGGTTGCAGATCCAAGTGATGAAGATCCGTTAGTAGCCATAAGAAAACAAGAACTTGCACTCAAAGGTCAAGAGTTATCTATGGAACAGCAACAGTTCTTACAAGAAGAAAAACGTAAAGCTATGGACGCACAAAGAAGAATTAATGTGGACAAAGAAAGAATAGAATCTATGGAAGACATAGCAGATTTACGTGACGAAACTGCAAGAGCAAGGCTAGAACAACAGGCTCGTTTTAAATTAATGGATATGCAAAATAAAAATTAATACTTGCAAAAATAAAATCTAACCAACATAATAAAACACATGATTAAAAGAACAGACATAAGTCAACAGAAAACACCCAAAGTATTAAAGAATAAAAACAGCTATAGTAATAAAGGTAGTGCACCTACTAAAACTAAAGCTGGTACTTTTTCAGCTAATACAAAAGCTCAACCAGGTATGGGTAAAGGAAAAGCAAGAGGTATGGGTGCTGCCGAGTTCGGTGGCAAGTTTTCCGGCATTTATTAATGTCGTCAGTTTGGCTTGCTGAAAAGTTTTTAAAAGAACTTGAAGCTAGAAGAGAAGATACTAAGGACGCTATGTTGTCTGGATGTAAAGACTTCTCTCAGTATGAATATCTGCGTGGCCGTTACAGTTCTCTAGCCGATGCAGAAAATATTTTTAGAGAACTGCTAGGAAAAATACATCAAGATGAGCAAGATACAAGTCCCTGATCATGTCGCAAAGTCCATTGAGGCAGACTTAAAAGCAAAAGAACAAGAAGAAAAACAAGAAACCCCAGAGCAAGACACAGAAGAAAATGTTGCCTATGTTCCTGGATCAGCAAGGGTTTTAGACCCTACCTTATTAGAAAAATCCTTTTTAGATCGTATGCCACAACCAACAGGTTGGCGTATGTTAATACTTCCTTACGCAGGTAAGGCAGTAACAGAAGGTGGAATCCACTTAGTACAATCAACCGTAGATAGAGAGTCTTTAGCTACTGTGGTTGGCTATGTGGTTAAAATGGGTCCTGACTGCTACAAAGATGAAAGCAAGTTTGTACATCCTTGGTGTCAGGAAAAACAATGGGTATTGATAGGCAGATATGCTGGTGCTCGTTTCAAACTCGGTGATGAATCTGAATGTAGAATCATTAACGATGATGAGGTGATAGCTACCATACTTGATCCTGATGATATTCTTGCAGTATAAGGAGAAAATATGTCTGAAGAAAATGCAAAGGTAATAGAAGAAGAAATAGTAGATGGTGGTGAAGTTGTAGAACTTGAGCCCCTAGAAGATGAAAAGCCTAAAACACAAATTCCTATGGAGTCTGTTGATAGTGAGGCTGAAGAAAAAATAGAAAATGTTTCTGAAGAACCAGAAGCAAAACAAGAAGAAGAGTTAGAAGACTATTCTAAAAGCGTACAGAAAAGAATTAACAATCTTACAAGAAAGTTAAGGGAAGCAGAAAGAGGTCAAGAATCTGCTTATGAGTATGCAAAAAGGACGGCTGCTGAAAACGAACACTTAAAAACAAAAAGCTCTAACTTAGATAGATCTTACTTGATGGAAGCTGAAAACAGATTAAAGTCTCAAAAACAACAAGCAATGTCTGCACTTAAATCAGCTCATGAGGTCCAAGATTATGAAAAAGTAGCTAAAGCACAAGATGTTCTAGCAAAGATAGCTGTAGAGGAAAACAAAGTAAATACTTCTAAAATGGCTATACAACAACAGGTTCAAGAAACACCTGTAAACATGAATGGACAACCACAACAAAATATTCAACAACCAGCTCAACAATACCAAGCTCCACCAAAGCTTGATGAAAAACAAGAAAAGTGGGTAGATAATAACTCATGGTTTGGTGAAGATGAAATTATGACTCTTGCTGCTTTCTCTATAGATCAAAAGCTAGTCCAAGAAGGTTATGACGCTAGATCTGATGAGTATTATTCAGAGGTTGATAAAAGATTGCGACAAGAATTTCCGCACAAGTTTGAAGAGTCTTCTGCTAAGTCGAAGCCTCAACAAAAGGTGGCTTCAGCAGGCAGAGTAGCTGGTAATACTAGCTCAAAAAGACAAGTTAAGTTGTCGCCAGCAGAAGTTCAAATGGCAAAAAGATTAAACGTACCCTTAACAGAGTACGCAAAATATGTTAAAAGGTAATAGTTATGACAGAAAAAGATAACAAAGATTTAAACAGAACCCCGCGTTCTGCCGACACTCGAGCTGATAAAGTAGCTCGCAAACCATGGAGCCCACCATCTACGTTGGATACTCCTCCTGCACCTGAAGGTTATACTTACAGGTGGATACGAGCCGAAATTGTAGGCCAAGAAGATCGTAAGAACGTAACTTCTAGATTAAGCGAAGGTTTCGACCTAGTAAGATCAGACGAGTTACATACTTCTGACCAAGATCGTTTTGATACCCTACAACAAGGTAAACACGCAGGAGTTGTTGCACGAGGTGGTTTGCTATTGGCTAAGATTCCTAATGAAACACGTGAGGAAAGAAACTCCTACTATGCTAAGCGTGCACAAACCCAGCAAGATGCTGTGGATAACGATTTGATGAGGGAATCAGATCCTAGTTCTCCGATGTTAAAACCTCAGAGATCAAGCAAAGTAACTTTTGGCGGTGGTCAGCGAAGTTGATCACTAAAACTTAAAATAACAAATATAAGGTGACTTATTATGGCTAACAAAAATGCCCCTTTCGGAGCACGTGTTGTAGGTAAATTAGGTTCTGGCGTTGCCAACGGTGGTACAACAGAATACGCAATTGCCTCAGGTGCTTCTGGGAATATTTTTTCTGGCGATTTAGTAAAAATGACCAACGCAGGTACTATTTTAGTTGCTGCTGCTGGTGATGAGTCTATTGGTGTTTTTAGAGGTTGTACTTTTACAAACTCTTCAGGTGAAACTATTTTTAGTTCACACTTCCCTAATGGAACTGTATCGTCCGATATTAAAGCATTCGTAATAGATGACCCTGACGCTGTATTTGAAATTCAAAGTGCAGGTTCTCCAGCTCAAACTGATGTCGGTTTGAACGCAGATATTTCTTACACTGCCGGATCTACCAAAACTGGTATGTCAGCAGTAGAATTATCTGGAACAACAGCAGCTACAACTGCTACGTTCAGAATCATGGGCTTTTCGAGTGACCCAGATAACAGTGCAACAGGTTCAGCTAACGTGAATGTGATTGTTAAATTTAATGAGCATTTCTATGTCGACCCAACAGGAGTATAAATAATGGCAATTAATAGAGCGCAATTAGCGAAAGAATTAGAGCCAGGTTTAAACGCCTTGTTCGGCATGGAATACTCAAGATACGAAGCTCAACATACAGAAATTTACGATACTGAAACTTCTGATAGAGCGTTTGAAGAAGAAACTCTAATAGTAGGGTTTGGTAATGCAGAAGTAAAAGCTGAAGGTAGCGGTGTCAGATTTGATACAGCTAACGAAGGTTATACTTCACGTTATACCCACGAAACAGTGGCTTTAGCATTCGCACTAACTGAAGAAGCAGTAGAAGATAACCTGTATGACAGGCTTGGAGCAAGATACACTAAAGCACTAGCTAGATCTATGGCTAATACAAAGCAAATCAAAGCTGCGTCTGTATTGAACAATGCGTTCTCTACAACAGGTGGTGATGGTAGCACTTTGGTAGCAACTGATCATGCATTAGGCGGCGGTGGCACTTTAGCAAACAGAGCAACCACTATGGCGGATCTTAATGAAACTTCACTTGAAGACGCATTAATTAATATCTCTACATTTACGGATGATAAAGGTCTTAACATTGCGTTAAAAGGTATGAAGCTCATTATTCCACCACAATTAGTATTTGTGGCTGACAGATTATTACAAACTCCTGGAAGAGTTGGTACGTCTGACAACGACATTAATGCTATTAAGAATACTGGTATGCTACCTGATGGTTATGTTGTAAATAACTATCTGACAGATACAGATGCTTTCTTCTTGAAAACAGACTGTCCTGACGGATTTAAGTATTTTGAAAGATCACCAATGACAACTTCATTGGAAGGTGACTTCGATACTGGCAACATGAGATATAAGGCTAGAGAGCGTTACAGCTTCGGATATTCTAACTTTAGAGCCGTTTACGGTTCTCAAGGAGCTTAAGGAACGATTTATTGTAGCGTTTCTCACTCAACTACAATTATTTAAGGGAGCTTCGGCTCCCTTTCTTTTTTCTAAAATAAGGTATATCATTTAATTCTAGGATTTATTAACTTGTTCTACAGACTGACCTAGCAGACAAGCCAAGACGGTAGAACTTATTTCCCAGGAGGAAATTATGGCAAAATCAACATTCTCAGGTCCAGTTAAATCATTATCTGGATTTATCTCAGCAGGTAATGCAAATGTGGTTAGCTTAACTGCTGACACAACACTTACAGTAGATGCACACGCAGGTAAAGTTCTTACTTGTAATGATGCTGATGGTAAGTTTACATTACCTAGCATTGTAGCTACCGCACCAGGTTCAGATGATGATCCAAATCAAACTAACAACTTAGGTGCTACATTTACTTTTGTAATTGAAACAGCAGCTACAGACTTAGATATTAAAACTGACGGAACAGATAAGTTCGTAGGTGGGGTACTTATGGGTAAAAGCGATGCAGCAGGAAAAGCATTTTTCTCAGGTGCTAGTAATGATGTTATTACTTTAAATGGTACAACTAAAGGCGGAATAGTAGGAACAATCATTAAAGTTACAGCAATAGGTGCAGCCAAGTACGCAGTAGAAGGTATTAACCTTGCTTCTGGTACTGTAGTAACTCCATTTGCTGACGCGTAAGGAGTAATTTATGGCAGACGCAGTAACTTCAACAACAATACAAGATGGTAATAGAATAGCTGTTATACAGCTAACTAATACATCTGATGGTACTGGTGAAAGTGCAGTCACAAAGGTAGATGTTAGTGCTTTAGCTGCTAACACTGCTAATGGTCAAGCTTGTACAGGCGTTAAGCTTGGTAGAATTGTTTATTCTACTTTTGGAATGAGCGTAAAACTTTTATGGCACGCTACTACCAATACTATATGTTGGGATCTTAATTCAGACTATACAACAGATGAAGATTTTACAGACTTTGGTGGTATACAAAATACCGCTGCGGCTTCTGGTAAAACAGGAGATATCAAGTTGACCACAACTGGTGCCTCAAGCGGAGATTCTTACGTTATAGTCTTAACTTTAATTAAAGATTACAGCTAAGATGAATGGCTGAATATAAAGGCAAAACAGTAACTTTAAACAGACCCAGGGCTATTTCAAAAGGTAGTCCTGGTTATGGTAAAAAAAGAAAAGAAGTCTTTGTAAAAGGTTGTAGTAGCGAAAGCTCAAGAGTTAAACGTATAACCTTTGGTGATGCCAAACTTGGTATGCACAAAAACACAAAATCAAGAAAAAAATCATACTGTGCAAGAAGTGGTGGTATGGGTGGTACTACTGATAGATGTAGTGCTAACTACTGGGCTAGAAAAGACTGGGATTGTTAGATGGCAAAAAAAAAGACCAAAAATGAAACCAAAAAGGATGCCTGTTATCATAAGGTAAAAGCTAGATATACCAAAGATGGTGGCACTTGGCCATCTGCTTATGGCTCTGGGGCTTTGGTAAAATGTAGGAAAGTTGGTGCAAAAAACTGGGGCAATAAATCTAGAGTGAAAAAAGCTACTGGAGGTGCTATAAGGGGACAGGGTATTGTAATGCCTGATAGATTAAGATAATGGCTAGCGACAATTTAAAGAAATGGTTTGATCGCAACGATGGAAAAGGTTGGATTGATTGTAAAACTGGTAAACCTTGTGGAAGAAAATCAAGAACAAAATCTAAAAGACCATATCCAGCATGTAGACCAACCAAAGCACAATGTAATGATGCTAAAGACAAAAAGAAAGGTCCAGATAGAATTAGTTGGAAAAAACCAAAAAGAAAAAAAATGTATGCAGGTGGTACTGTTAGAGGTCAAGGAATTGTTATGACGAATAGATTAAGATAGAATAATATTATGTCAAAATTAAAAAACCCAAAAAAAGCAGATCTTAACAAAGATGGTAAAATTAACTCTTATGAAGAAAAAAGAGCTAAAGCTATTGAAAAAGCTATGGCTGCACAAAATAGAGTCAAAAAGAAAAATGGTGGTTTCACAGCCAAAGGATGTGGATCTGTCATGGATCAGAAAAGAAAAGTAACTACAATAAGTTAGGAGTATAAAATGTATAAAAAAACAAAAGGTTATGCTATAGGCGGAAAAAGAAAAGGTATGAAAAAAGGTGGCGGACTTATGAAAACTAAAGGATACGCTACTGGTGGAGTTGTTAAACCTAAAGGCAAAGCGGGTGGTGGAGCAATGAACACCAAAGGATATAAAAGAGGCGGCAAAGTATAAGGTTTTTAAAATGGCTTATTTACAAAGCAGCATTCCTTATTTCAAGTGTTGGGTAAGAAAAGAATATACACATAATCACGAAAAATATCATGGTGAGTTTTTACACGCTATGGTTATTGGCGTTACAACAATCCAAAAACGCTGTCTATCATTTCAAGTAATTTTTACTGGTGCAGAAACATACGATACAGATGAACCTAATGTTCATGGTGGTGCCATGTGGGCAAGAATGCCTATAACAGCTCTTGTTGGAGATACTCCTTTTGAAGAATGGCCAGAACCCATGGAAGTATGGGCAGCTCAACCCTGGGACTGTGCATCTCGCACACATAGTATATATGTACTAGAAAATTGCTCTCCATGTCCTTGGATGGCTAAAATTGATGGTAAATTCTACCCTGCAAAATATTATTTTACTGTAGATTACACAGAGTCTGATACATCTGATGATCCTGCTCAACATAAACAGAATCATGTGCTTGAATTATTAGACGCAGGAAAATGGACAGGAAATATAGTAGCTTTACCAAATAACAGGGTAAGAGTAACAAGACCTGCTCAGTTTGAGCTAGGAGAAGGTGCACCAGATTTTAAACCTTCTCAACATATTCATTACAGTAAGTCCGATTTAGATTATACTTTGGATGTAAATCAAGTATTTGACAATTTATACGCCCCAGAGGAAGATAAGGATTAATATGGCATTATCAGGTAGCACAAATTTTGAACCAAACGTAACTGAGTTTATTGAAGAAGCTTATGAACGCTGTGGTTTGGAGCTTAGAACAGGTTATGACCTAAAAACTGCTATTCGCAGTGTAAATCTTATGCTAGCAGAATGGGCTAATCGTGGTTTAAACCAATGGACTATAGAACAAGGTACAGAAACAGTTGTAGAAGGACAAAATGATTACCCTCTCAACACAAATATTATTGATGTACTAGATGTTGTAGTTCGTAGAACAGTAAACAATGTACCAACAGATATAAGCATTAGTAGAATAAGTAGATCTGAGTTTATTAATATTCCTAACAAAACTACTAAATCTAGACCATCACAGTTCTTTTTTGACAAGTTATCTACGCCAGTATTAAAGGTATGGCCTGCTCCTGAAAACAGTACAGACGTTCTTGTATTTAACAAAATAGTAAGAATGGATGATGCAGATAAAGCTACAAACACTATGGACATGCCTTTTAGGTTTTATCCTTGTTTTGTTGCAGGTTTAGCTTATTACATATCATTAAAAAAGAATCCACAGCTTACTCCACAGTTAAAGTCTATATACGAAGAAGAGTTCCGTAGAGCAGCAGATCAAGATGAAGACAGAGCTTCATTTAGAGTAAGACCTTACACCAGGATGAATTAAAATGGCTTACGCTTTAGGTAAGTTTGCACGTGCTTTATGCGATAGATGTGCGTTTGAATACAAACTAAGTGAATTAAAACAAGAATGGAATGGTGCAAAGGTTTGTTCTGAATGCTATGAACCTAAACATCCACAGTTAGAACCACTTACTGCTAAAGCAGATCCAGAAGCACTATACAAGCCAAGACCTAACAATGACCAAGAAGAAGGTGAGGGTTTTGTTGTTGTTGTTAATTCTAATAACTTTAAACCAGATTTTATGAATCCCTCCACGCTACCAACAAACTTTGTAGTACCAAAGATGACAGGTGGATTAGGTGAGGTTACAATAGTTATAACATGACACTAGCAGAGCTTAAAACATTAATACAAAACTACGTACAAAACTCAGAAACTACTTTTGTTAATACGTTAGATGATTTTATTAAAAATGCAGAAGATAGAATATTTGAGTTAATTCAATTAGATTACTTTCGTAAAAATGTAACTGGTGTATTAACTGCTGGTAACACCTATTTAACAGCTCCTACCGATTTTCAAATGTCATTTTCATTAGCTGTAATAGATGGTAATGGTGATTACCATTATTTAGACAAGAAACATACCACATTTATGCGTGAGTACGCTGTAGATCCAACAGCAACGTCTGAAAGAGCAAGACCTTTATATTATGCAGATTTTGATAAAGAACTCTCTACAGCCTCTAACAATGGCTCTACATTGATTGTAAGCCCAGTTCCAGACCAATCTTACAATGTAGAATTACACTATCTCTACAAACCAAATTCAATAGTTACAGACACTACAGGAACCTGGATTTCACAGAATGCAAGAAATGCCTTATTATATGGTTCATTAGTGGAAGCTAATATATTTTTAAAGGGTGAAAGTGACATGCAACAGCAGTACGAGCAACGCTTTTTACTTGAAATAACTAGATTGAAAAATCTTGCAGAAGCTCGCGGAAGGAGAGATGAGTACCGGTATGATTCATTGAGGTCTACGGTATCCTAAAAAATACATGGAAAAAATTGAAAGTCTAAAGGGTAAATCAGTAGCCATAGTTGGTATGGGTAAAAGCTGGTTTGATTATAATCTTGCAAAATCACACGGAGTCCACTTTGATGAGGTATGGGCTATAAACGGTGTGGCTAGTGTAATATTTCATGATAGAGTGTTTATGATGGATCCTGCGTCTAGGTTCTTAGATACAGAAGATGCTGGTGGTCAAACAGATAGTATGGCTAAAATGCTAAAAGAACACAAAGGTCCTATATATACATGTGAGCTAGATGACAGATGCCCAGGTTTAGTTGATTATCCAATAGAAGAGGTAATTAAAGACACTAATTGCTATTACCTTAATAATACGGTTGCTTATTCTATAGCGTTTGCACTATGGAATGAGGTTGCTGTTTTAAAAATATTTGGTGTAGATTTCTCATACAAGGGCAACTTACATTTTGCAGAAGCAGGAAGAGGTTGTACTGAGTTTTGGTTAAGCAAATGTATTTCAGCAGGTATGCAAGTAGAAGTAGCAAGCACGTCTGGTTTACTTGATACAGATGTACCAGCAGAACAAAAACTATATGGTTATCATAGGTTATCAAATCCATTAGTTGTTATGTCTGACTCCGAGGGCTTAAAGGTTGAAAAATTAAATAATTTAGATATAAAGAAAAAAGTACATCAACCTGTGCTAATAGATAGATACGATTCACATTTAATGTCTCCTGAACCAAAAAAATGGTAGATCATATAACTCCTGCTGGAGTACCTGGATTAGGCATTATAGAAGCAAAAACCACTAATTATGGTGGTCATCCACCAGAGTTTTGGGCGGAAAGACTTACTGATAAAATAGTAAGCCATAGCGAAAGCCAGGATCCTTATATACAAGAACAAGCTAAAGCATATAGAGATATGATTTACCAAGTTTGTTTGATTTATATAAAAAATGCTATAAAATCTTATAAAGCCACTTTGATACAAGATTTATCTGGTCAAGGTAGTGAAGATATAGCAAAAATAATTAAAGGTATTTAATATGGCCATTACATCAACATTAACTACAAGTTTTAAAAAAGAACTACTAACTGCAACACATAACTTTGCAACGAATGGTAATGCTTTTAAACTTGCTCTATTTACAAGTTCTGCCACTATGGGGGCAACTACAACTGCTTATTCAACTGCACAAGAAGTAAGTGGTACTAACTACACAGCTGGAGGCGCAGCTTTAACTAAAGTAGCACCAACAAGTTCTGGTACTACAGGGTTTACTGATTTTGCAGATTTAACTTTTGGTACAGCTACTGTTACAGCAAGAGGCTGTATGATCTATAACGACACTAATGGTGATAAGTCAGTGGCAACTATAGACTTTGGTGGAGATAAAACATCCACAGCAGGTGATTTCACTATTGTTTTCCCAGCAGCAGCAGCAAGTACAGCTATTATCAGAATAGCTTAAGGTTAGCCTAGAATGGCTAGTATAACTGGTTGGGGTAGAGGAGCTTGGAGTTCCGATACCTGGGGCGAACCAAATCCAGTTACCCTTACAGGAATAGCAGCAACAAGTGCTGTTGGTTCTGTAACCATCGTAGCGAAAGCTAATGTAATTCCATCTTCACAAGTAGGTACTACTGGTGCACCGGTTGCTGGTGTAAATGCACAAGCTATTGCTTCAATACAAGGTGCTATTGGTACATTGGGTGGAGTTTCAGTTGATGTAGACGGTGAAGCTAATGTTCCTGTTGCAGGTCTTAATGCTACAGGTGGCGTAGGATCCGTAATAGTTCATCATAATGCTCTAATAAACATAACTGGTGTTTCTGCTACAAGTGCAGTAGGAACGGCAACAACAATAGGAAAAGCTAATGTAATACCAACAGGTCAAGAAGCAACAGGATTTGTTGGATCTATAACGACTACAGGAAAAGCAAACATAACGCTTACAGGCGTATCTTCAACAAGTGCTCTAGGATCTATATCTATAGCTCTTGGTATGACAGTTGAAATAACAGGACAATCAGCCACCGGATCTGTTGGTAGTCCTTCAATAATTTCAAAAGCAAATGTTGTTCCTACGGGTGTTGAAGCCGTTGGTTCAGTAGGAACTATATTGGTATGGTCTTTAATAGATGATACACAAACTAAAAATTATGCTAATATAAATACTGACCAAAGTTCATCCTTTGCTGAAAATAATGAAACACAAACTCCAAACTGGGAAGAGGTAGCATAAAAAATGGCAACTTATGTAAACGATTTAAGATTAAAAGAAATAGCGACAGGTGATGAGTCAGGTACTTGGGGAACAAGTACAAACACCAATTTAGAGCTTATAGGTGAAGCATTTAGCTTTGGTACCGAAGCAATAACCACCAACGCTGATACACATACAACAACTATAGCTGACGGATCTACTGATCCAGGAAGGTCAATGTACCTTAAATATACAGGTACTCTTGATTCAGCTTGTACTATCACTATTGGCCCTAACACCGTTAGTAAGATGTGGTTTATTGAAAACGCTACTAGCGGTTCTCAAAATATAATCATTTCCCAAGGTAGTGGAGCTAACATCACTATTCCTGCAGGAGACGTAAAAGTAATTTACTCAGACGGAGCAGGAAGCGGAGCAGCAGTAGTTGACGCTTTTGCTAGTCTTAGCGTAGTAGATTTAAAAGTACAAGATGATTTAACTGTAACTGACGATATGACTGTTGGTGGTACTTTAGGTGTAACTGGAGTTTTAACAGCTACCTCCCTAGACATCTCAGGCGATATAGACGTAGACGGTACTACTAATTTGGACGTAGTAGATATAGACGGAGCTGTAGATATGGCTTCTACTTTAACGGTTGCAGGCGTTTTAACAGGTGCTAGTTTAGACATCTCAGGCGATATAGACGTAGATGGTACAACTAACCTAGATGTCGTGGACATTGATGGTGCTGTAGACTTTGCATCTACAACAGCTCACGCAGGTAATGCAACTTTTGCTGACAATGCTAAAGCTATCTTTGGAGCAGGTTCAGATTTACAAATTTATCATAATTCTTCATCTGGTAATTCACATATACTTGAAACAGGAAGTGGTGATTTAATTATAGGTGCTAATAATTTATTTTTAAGAAATGCTGCTGGTTCAGAAAATTATGCACAGTTTGTTACAGATGGTGCAGCAATTTTATATCACAATAACGAATCAAAACTAGCCACAACCTCAACAGGTATAAACGTAACAGGTGGTAGTGCCGCAACAGATTTAATTAATTTACAATTTAAAAACGCATTTACAACAGCACAACTTAAATCAGGTTATACAAACTCAAATGCTACAACTGAAACATATTTAGCTTTTCATGCTAATACGTCAGGTGCTTCTAATAATACTGTAAGTGAAAAAATGAGATTAGTTGGACCTAATCTTGGTATTGGAACTGCTAGTCCAAGTCAGGCTCTACACGTTTCTAGTAGCTCTGATACTCCTGCAATTATTGAGTCTACAGATTTTAATAGTCGTATTGAGATAAAAGATAACTCTGGAAGTTCGTTTATAGAGAATAGAGGAGGCATATTAAATTTAAAAGCTGATAGTGCTGATGCTGTAGCAAATTCTAGGATTGAGTTTTCTATAGACGGTAGCGAAAAAGTCCGCATAGACTCATCAGGCAACGTTGGTATTGGAGAAACAAGTCCTGATAATCTTTTACATGTTAAAGGAACAACAAGTATTTTAGCTAAACTTGAATCAACTGGAACTAATACCAATTCAAGAATGTTATTTAAACCAACAGACAATAATGGTTGGAATATAGGTGCTAATGATAATGGTAATTTTACTGTTTTTGATGCGACTAATAGTGCTAATTCATTTGTAATAGAAACAGGAGCAGATGGTAACACATTAGTGTTAGATAGTAGTTCTAACGTTGGTATTGGAACTAGTAGTCCTAGTTCTAAATTAGATGTAGCTGGTAATATAGGCTCTACTGGAACAATCAGTTCAACAAGTGTATTAAACTGTAACGGTTCTGGTAGTACAGACTCACAAGTAAATATAGGTGTTGGTAGAAACGCTAATGGTTACGCATTCTTAGACTTAATAGGTGATACAACTTATACAGATTATGGGTTAAGAATTATTAGAAACAATAGTGGAGCTAATACAACAAGTGTTATTCAACACAGAGGAACAGGAACTTTAGGATTACTAACGCAAGAAGCAGCAGCTATTCAATTTAGCACTAACAATTCAGAAAAAATGCGTATTGATTCTTCAGGCAACTTGTTGGTGGGTACTACTTCAGCTTACGGAACTACAGGTACAACTATAAATGCGGCAGGGTTAGTTTATTCATCTGCTAGTGGAGACAGAGCAGGACAATTTGACAGAACTACAAGTGACGGAGAAATTGTTAGGTTTTCAAAGTCAGGCACAACAGTTGGAAGTATTGGTACTACCAATGGTGATTTAACAATTTTTTCTACTGCTGCTGACCATGGTGGCGTTCGTTTTGCAGCAGCAGGGATTCTTCCACTTGATAACTCAGGTGCTTTATCTGATAACACACAAGATATTGGACAGTCGAACCAAAGATGGAAAGACATATACGCTACTAATGGAACTATCCAAACATCAGACATAAACGAAAAACAAGACATAGAAGATTTATCAGAAGCAGAAAATAGAGTCGCAGTTGCAGCTAAAGGTTTACTTAAAAAGTACAGATGGAAGTCTGCTGTAGAAGAAAAAGGTGATAATGCTAGATACCATTTTGGTATAATGGCACAAGATTTACAACAGGCTTTTAGTGCTGAAGGTTTGGATGCAGGTAATTATGGTGTGTTTATATCAAGCACTTGGACAGACGAAACAACAGGCGAAGAAAAAACTAGGCTAGGTGTTAGATATTCCGAACTCTTAGCTTTTATAATTGCAGGAATATAGGAGAAATAAAATGTCAAATACATACACATGGGATTGTAAAACAGTCGACTGTTACCCAAATCACGACAGTCACTCAGACGTTGTTTACAACGTGCATTGGCGACTAAACGCAGTAAGCGACCAACAAGATGCTGAAGGTAATGATTACACAGCTACATCTTATGGTACGCACAGCGTTAATGCAGATGATATAGAAAACTTTGTACCATTTGCTGATCTTACTAATGATTTAGTAAGTGGTTGGGTGATAGACGGAATGGGTGAAGATGAAGTTGCAAGCATGAAAGAGAGCTTAGACAACAACATTGATAACCAAATCAATCCAACAAGCGTAACAAAAACACTAGAAGGTTAATAATGCCTTTGCTACCAGTAACACCTCCCGCAGGAGTAGTCACTAATGGAACAGACTACGCTAACAAAGGGCGTTGGACTGATAGCAATTTAGTGCGTTTTCAAAATGGTTTTCTACGACCTATTGGTGGTTGGGAAAAAATAAGAACAACTGCTTTAACAGGCACTCCTACAGGGATGTTTGCCTACATTACTAACAGTGGTAAAAAAGTTTTAGTCGTAGGCACAAGACAAAAGATTTATGTCAACCATGATAATACCTGGTATGACATAACACCTTCTGGTTTTGTTACCGATCAATCAACAGATCCAGTTGGGTTTGGTGCTTATAACTATGATGTAGAAGATTATGGTGATGCACGTTCACAATCAGGTTTATTCTTTGATTCTAAATCATGGTCTTTTGATAACTTTGGTGAAGACTTACTTTTTTGTTGTGCAAGTGATGGCAAGATTTATAAATGGTCACCTACCGCACCATCTACTATAGGCGCACAATTAACTAATTCTCCTACAGGATGTTCTGGTGTTTTAGTTACCAATGAGCGTCATGTCTTAGCTTTAGGAGCTGGCGGTGATCCAAGAAAAGTTCAATGGTCATCAAGAGAAGCAAGTACAACATGGACTGCTGCATCAACTAATACTGCTGGTGATTTACAAATACCAACTGGCGGTAGAATACTAGGTGGAGTTAAATGGCAAACGGATATTATAATTTTTACAGATACAGGTATAGCAAGAATGTATTACACTGGTTCTCCTTTTATATATGGTATTCAAGACGCTGGTACTAACTGTAAAGCTGCATCTCCAAGAACAATCGTAACGGCTGGAAACTTCTTATCCTGGATGGGTGAAAACTCTTTCTTTGTATTTGATGGTTCAGTTAAAGAAATTAAATGCGATGTGCATGACCACATATTTGATAACATTAAATACAACTACAGGCGTATCGCTTGTGGTGGTCACAACTCCAACTTCAATGAAATCATTTGGTTTTACCCAGCAGGAGATACTGCAAGCAATCCAAACAAATATGTGATATGGAACTATGTTGATAATGTTTGGTCAATCGGCTCTATGGATAGAGGATGCTGGATAGACCAAGGTGTGTTTGATTACCCTATCGCATGTGATAGTTTAGGTAATGTCTATCAGCATGACAGCACCACATTAAACAACTCAGAGAACTTAGGTGATGCAGTACCTTACGCAACATCAGGGCCTATAGAAATCGGCAATGGTGATAACTATGTGCAATGTAACCAAATACTGCCAGATGAAGAAGCAAATGCTTTACCAGGCGTTACCATAAGTTTTAAAGGCAAATTTACACCACTAGGAAGTGAGACTGATTTTGGTTCTTTTACTTTTGAAAACGATGGTTATACTGATGCTAGATTTACAGCAAGACAAGTATCTATGACTGTAACAGGAACAACAACACAAGCATTTCAAGTTGGCAACATAAGATTAAATTTAAGAAATAGAGGTCGTAGATAGTGGCAAGAAAAACGCTAACTAGACCAGGCGAAGATTATGATAAAAACTATCTGAATTATTTAATTTCAGAAGTGGAATATCAAACAGGTATTACTTTTAACAAAGGAGAAAGAATACAGATAGGCGGTGGAGATGCCACCGAATTAGTATTAGTTAGTCCCAATGGAACAAAATATAAGGTTAGTGTCGCAGACAACGGAACACTCTCTACAACAACAGTCGTCTAAAGAACACTGGGAAGTAGAATTTGACAGGTTAGAGCCGTACATAAAGAGTGCATTAAAGCACCAAGATATGTATAATTTAACTGATATTAAAGAGAAAATCCATCAAGGTATGTTTCATATCTGGGGTGGTAAAAACTCAGTAATGATAACTGAGTTTGTAGAATATCCTAGAGTAAAAGTAATGAACTTACTTTTTTGCGCTGGTGACTACAAAGAGCTAGAAGCAATGTTACCTAGCTTTGAACATTTTGCAAAACATTTTGGCTGCAAAAGAATTTATGGTGGTGGGCGTAAAGGCTGGCTACGAAAAATAAAACATCTTGGCTTTGAACAAGAATATCTGGTTAGAAAAGAATTATGAGTAAAGGAAAAAGCACAACTACAACAACTACAGATCCAACACAAATGAGGATTTATGAGGACTTATATAATAAGTCTAAAGGTATTGCTCAACAGCCTTTTGTTCCTTATACAGGTGCAAGAGTAGCAGGGTTTAATCCCGACCAACTTGCAGGCTTTGATGCAACAAGAGGAATGTTTAATCAATCCATGGGTTACGATCCAAGAAGTCAGTTAAACAACTTAGCTAATATGTCTGCACCAACTGTTACACCTTATGGTGGCGTTGGAAGCAGACTATCGGGTATAGCAGGCCCAGACACTGGTCAATTGATGAGTAATGATTCAGATAGATTTAATCGTTTTGGTAATATTCCAGTACAACAAGTAGGTGACAATATAGGTGGTGCGCCTAGTTTAGTTGGACAAAAACAAGCAATAAATCCAGCGACAGGTCAACCTTATACTCCTACTCAAGAACCTGAAGTTGGTGCTGATTTATTGCGACCAATGCCTGGTAGTGGATTTGCACCAATATCAGTAAGACCAGACTTAGCAAATTTACGATCTGATACACCACGTACAGATATTGTTCCACAGCCTGCTAATCAAATAATGCGACCACAAGGCCCTAGCGACATTCAACAACTTGATTCAACACAAACACAAATGCCTACTGGCTCAAATCCAATAGATCGTTTTGGTGGTGTAAGTATTGATCGTAGTGACATAAGAGATGTTAAACCAACTTCTTTATTAGACACAGACTTAGGCGCATACCAAAACCCGTTCCAAGAACAGGTTATAGATAACACCCTTGGTGATTTAAACCGAGCAAGACAGATGCAACTACAAAGCGACCAAGACGCAGCTATAGGCAGAGGCGCATTTGGTGGTTCACGTTCAGCATTACTAGAAGCAGAAACCAATAGAAACTTTGCAGACAGAGCTGGTAATATTGCAGCTAACTTACGATCACAAGGTTTTGACAGAGCTACAGGTTTAGCTGGTCAAGACATAGGCAGAGACTTCTCAGCACAACAAACAATGGCAGATGCAGACAGACAAGTTGCTATGGCTAACGCTGGTTACGGAAATCAATTTGGCATGGCTAATATGGATGCACAAAACAGAGCAGCCTTTATGCAACCAGGATTGGATATGCAAAACAGACAGTTCCAAGCTGGTTTGCTTGGCAACCAATTAAGCGATCAATACAGAAACTTAGGAATGTTATCTGGTATTGGTTCACAACAACAAGGACTACAACAAGCTGGAATGGATGCAGGTTACGGAGAGTTCATGCGTGCGCTCAACTATGGCCCACAACAACTTGGCTTACTGGCTCAAGGTGTTAGTGCGTTGCCTAATCAGAGTAATCAATCAAGTAGTTACAAACCTGGAACTATGGAGCAAGTAGGAAATGCTGCTACTACTGCTGCCGCAGTTATGAGTTTATTTTCTGACGAAAAATTAAAAGACAACATTACACTTGTTGGACAGTCTAAAGGACATAATGTTTATACATGGACTTGGAATGATATAGCTAAAAAACTTGGTATCAACACTCCTGAGATTGGCGTTATTGCACAAGAGGTTGCACACATACCTAACGCAGTATTTAAACATGAAAGCGGTTACTTAACAGTTAATTACGGAGCTTTATAAATGGCAAACATATTCCAAAAAATGGGTAGTGCTTTTGGTCAATATGGCATGGATAATCGCATGCCAACCGATCAATTTTTAAATTTACCCAAAGGCGATAGAAGGCAAATGCAAGTTGAAGGATTGCAAAAGTTTAGTGAAGCTATGAATCTTATTGGCGCACAACAATCTGGTGATTCACAAAAAATAGCCTTAGCACAAAATAAGATAAGACAAAGACAGCTAGATGAAGAAGATGCTAAGAAGAAGGCAGAGCAAAAGGTTAAACTGGCTCAGTATAAAGAAAATAATCCTGGTATGGTTGGTATGTTGGAGGCTTTAGAAGCTGGAGTACCAGCAGCCCTATTAA
>WLWF01001236.1_pt1 | contig 21749 bp, 36 predicted proteins | sample 6718331 | NCBI WGS metagenome assembly WLWF01 (sample SAMN12718692, study PRJNA515312) | sponge metagenome | isolation source: marine sponge | host: Mycale hentscheli | place: New Zealand: South Island, Marlborough, Capsize Point | collected 2003-05-01
ATATCAACTTTAGTGGCCTTAGGCTTTTCAACTTCAACCGGCGCACTATCAAACCCTGCATCTACTAGGGGTACTCTCCTAACTTTACCGGTAACGATATGTAATGACATTGCCATGCCTGATGCATATGCTGATGCAATCATCGCAGACCGGATAGCACCGTTATCTTTATTGCCATCGGCATCAATGGCGATTAATACTCCGTTCCTTTCAACTGCCTGGTAATACTTATACTCTCTTTTCATGTGATATAATTTAATGGTTATTACTTAATTATCTTAACACTATAAATATGGCAAATAAATCAACGCGATCCAACCTTTTCGAAAACTTTTTTTGAAATTTGTTTAGGCGCGGTCTGATATTGATATACAGACTGAATAGCATTGACATATATTTTAACGCTCTGCTTATTAACCCCAGGCTGGCTGAAGACTCTAATAAACTCCGCATTAACCTCTTTGACCGGTCCATTAATAGACCACCATGATTGACTACCAGATCCGGCACCCGAATTGCTAACACAATTAAATTCATATGTCTGGCCAACTCGGACCTTTGAAAGTGGGACTTTTTTCATCTCTCTTATTTTTTAAAGGTTATATCTAAAGATAAGAAAAAATCTTACGAGTCCAACCGTTTTTTAAAAAAAGTTTCGCCCAACATATTTCTATGCTGTCCCAACACTGTCATTACAGCAGCTATCGACTTATCTCTCCCATCCGTCGACTGGTTAGGGCTTGTACTTTACCTTGCTACTGGTATGGTGTACATATCCATACTCACTTAGGTTCGATTGTGAGCCAAAGTCCCTGTGTTGCTATATCACTTCTCATCATGCGGGAGCACATTAGCCAATAGCATTGGCACGCATCTTCTAGAAAGGCAAACCATTATCCTTTTCTAATGTCTTTTCATAATCTCTCATACTTACAAACCAATCGCATGTCACAGATATGCAGATAGCGTTTCTTTCTGCCGCCCAACTATTACCAATAGCCTGGCCGCCTTGACGCCACCACGTGGATGGATACCGACCTCGTACGATTGACTGGAGGCCTTCTTCTGTTACCCATATTTGTATTACCGGCTTCATCGTTTAGATAGCCAATGGTTAATCCAATATACAGCTGTACCAACTACTGCTACCATTGATAGACCTGCTACTGAGATCAATGGTGTATCTTGCATTGCACTCCATAGAGCTGGACCTGCGATACCTATAATTACAATTACAAATATGATAGGCATCTCCAATCCTTTCTTCTTCGAAGCTTTTGAGACCTTTTCAATTCGCTCATTCCAAATGAGTCTACTAATTGCATCCTGCATATCTTTACCATAAGCAGGATGCATGCTTGTATTGCCATCTTTATCTTCTATGGTTACTTCGTATTTAAAGTAGCCTGGGTTAGAATTGCTAGGTCTAATTAATTCGCAATTTATTGCTTTACGTTTTTTACTCATATTCGTTATTCGTTCTCGTTATATTGGTTAATGGTTTTGGATTACCTTCTAGTTGCCACATCCGTTCAATTTTTGAACTACTCCGTACTATGCCGACGGTAGGACTACTAGGCCAATGCCATTTAATTAATTTCTCATGATCAGCTGATGTAAGTGATCTCCACCAAGCTAACGCTGCTTGCCTATTTCTATTCGTCATCATCATCTCCAAAATTAACTACGGTAAATCCAGGGGCTCCTGATTCAAATTCAGCATTCTTAGGATATCCTAGCATTTCTTCCAATGCATTAACCATTTCATCAATAGTGGCTAATTGATTTGGAATCTGGTCTTCGTAAAAGCCATCTATATCATTATCATATTCAGACCGCATATCAAAATCAGCCTCCAATAGATATTCATATAGATACATGACATCGTTACCATATACTTCCAAAGCTTGCATCAATGCTAGCATTACATAATAGTCATGCTCTTCATCCCCATTCAGCTTGTTATTAGCATTCTGGATGGTTGCGATTTGTTCATCGCTTAATATTACTTTTGACGGTTCAATTGAGTATTCAATCATATCTAATTATTTAAGGTTATAGTTTTAAAGGTAAGTAAATAATTTCAAAGTACCAACTACTAATAGTAGCTTGATCTTTTTCTTTTTTTATGCCTGCTTAGTTTCGACATAGCTCTTAACTCTGTCACAGGTTGCTCTGAACTTCTCCATTGCAGTTAACGATCCAACTGCCTTTGCATGAATGGTTTCCCCATTCTCTCTCACTCGCAACAACGAACCTGTCAATTCAACTTCGAAGTTACCATACTCTTTCAAATACTTACTACTAATGCTATTCTCACTCATTTCTTAAAGGTTTAAATGGTTTAATTATCTAACACTTAAATATAAGAATCATATGAACGCGATCCAACCTTTTTAGTAACTTTTTTTATCTAAAGCCTTGCCAATGGCAACTAGCACCCAAATTCCATATACACCTCTCATCCAGATAGGCCACTCCATAATCAATGGGTTCCATACTATAAATGCACAAATGCCATATATTCCTACTGGGATAAGTATGGCTAATATAATATTGATAATCGCTTTCATTTAGTCCTCTGGGTTATATTGTGTATATGTTAATACTATTTCATCACCTTCCTTGATATCATTCAAAGTATGTAACTGCCATTCCACCGGGGTTACTGTTATGTCCTGAAGCAATTTGCAGTTAGGTGTTTCACTATGATTTATGAATCCACCTAATGGCGTACGTACTATTTTATGACTATCGCCAGACATATCAGGCACGGAATCAAAATCTAAATAATAATGTGTAATGCCTAAACATATACCTTCTGGTATATCTTGCGTCGCAAATACTCCTAATTCTCGTCTACCTGTTTTAGATGATAAGCTGGAATCTTTAATAGTAAGGCTACCGGGTAATGGTCTGTAATATTCTTTGCTCATTTTATTTGTTTTTAGTACACCATTTAATATATGAAAGTAAACACGTATTACCAAATTTGCGATACGCTTTTTTATCTAACTCTAATCCTAACTGATCTGCCAATTTCTCGCCTTCATCCCAGGCATTGAATTCTTCTCGGACTGTATCAACTCGGTAGTTAGTATATCCGGCTGCCTTCTCTGATACCAATGCAGCTGTTATGCCTGGATACCGGCACATAAAGGTAGCTGGATTAGATCGTATAATCATATGACCACATTCATGTAGCAATGTCCAATACAACTTCTTACCACGTGTTTGGTAATTGATATTGATACATTTTGAAAAGTGATCGGCTTCATTGCGTCTAGAATTAAGATTTACCATCCATCCAGATTCATATATGTAATCGATTATTCTTGCGATTTGCTCTTTCATAACTGTTGTTTTAAGACCTCTAACCACCCGAGGCTTTTACGACATGGCCTCTTTTTACCGTTAGCTCAGGGTGCCAATTAGGCAGCCATTGCTAGTTCAACTTGTTCGCCAGTTGTGCGTATGATCTCCCAATGCTCCTTTCTTGCTGTCAAAACCAGGCACCCCCATATTATTAATACTCTAGTGGAGGTGGAGGGAATCGAACCCTCGTCCAAACAAGCGGCTGACACTAGTCAGACGATCAATTATAAATATACTTCTGCACCGTTCTCATTATCCTCAAAGACTGATACATATTCACATTCAAACTCCTCAAGCAATTCCTTTGCAATCATTTCACAGCTTTTGGCTCCGAAATAATGAGACCTGTAATCTGATCTATAATATCTCATATTCAGATAATCAAGTACATCTCTTTTGAACATAATGAACTCAACATCTCTATCATCATGATTGACTTTCTTCTTAAGTGTAACATGAAACATATGACGATGAATATCAGATAGGAATCCAACTTCAGGAAATATCTTTTTAGCATCTGGCCAATTATGGAGGCCATCAACTGCCAACTTAACTATTACATTTGTTTGCATACTTTCTTCTTTAATGGTTATAATCTATAAAAATAAGGAATAAAACAACACTATCCTAATTTCTTCAACTGCTTTTTTACTTTTTTCCAGTACCGGTTCGTCTTGCGGTTTGCATATCCTTTCGGTCCACCATTCCAATTTCTAGCTATCTTTTCCAGTGTATCATTTGGATGATGGTACTGTCGCCATATATTAAACATCTGTAATGATTTATCACGAGACCACCGATCATCTAAATCAAAGAACAACCCGTTATCTGTCATATTACATATTCGATTTACTTCATGAAGCATAATCTGTCTTATCTGAATACAACCAACTGCGTTTTCTTTTTTATTTAAGGCAGAATCATTGTTACTACTTTCAATCCATATTATTGCCGTAATGAGCTTATTAATACTATCCGGTACATGCTTCCGCAGCTCTTCATTTTCCTGCTCTAAGGCATCAATACGTTCATTTAAATGAATGTTCAGTACTTCAACTTGCTCGACCTTCAAGGCTAACCCAACATCCAATATCATTAAAGCAAGTATTAGAAATCCTACTATTACGTTTTTTGAATTTATCATATTTGTTTATCTAAAAGTTTAACAGTTAAGCCAGCCTTGGCTAAAGATGCATATATACCAAATATCGTAGGTTCGAAGCCAGACATTATTTGGCATTTGCCAGCTGTTTCTACAATCTGAATTATCTGTGCTGATACTATAGGATTCTTATTACAAGCCGTACGCAATATATGGTCTACATATGTTACGGCATTATAATCATCATTATACAAGTACAAATAAATACGCTTACGTCTTGGTGGCATTTATATATTATCTTTGATCTTTGCTAATTCAGCACATTTTTCATACTCTTCCTTTAGAGTATAATGCTCTAGTAATGTATCAATAAAATCTGCTTTATGTGCCGGCGTAAAGTGTCCTGGCCATGGATCGATGTCTTCATCAATAAGCGTCTTATATATCTCATCTAATGCTTGATCTAAATAATTTTCCATATCTAAATATAATAAAATTGTTTTAAAGGACCAAATCAATGATACTTTATCTGATGGCTTCACGGTAATTCGAATTTGATATAATCTTTCTCGTCAGCCGGTACTTCCTGAGAACCAGGTATCATTTTCTTCATGTATGCTCTATAGAGCTTATCACGTCTATTATCATCCTTACCAGTTGTTTTAGATGGCTCATATGTTAGATACTTATATTCTGGATTAGATTGTAGATAATATAATACAATTACAGCTACCGTAGCCATTACCTTAAACAACTCACCTCTGTTGGTAACTGTGCTATATTCTGCTCTATCGAAATAGGTTGCGCCAGGCTCTTCTGCGACAAAGGATACTTCTATAGTATCATCTCCTACATCCCAAAAATTAACAGAATATATAAGTCCTGAATCTGTTGTAAATGTAAATTCATTTGAATATGTTCCATGACCAGCTGGCTTCCATTTATATGCATCTGCACTTGCATCCCCAACCTCATTTACATTTTCTTTGTTGATTTCAATGGCGGCTAATTGCTTAAGTGCCTTTTCTTTGGTAGCATGAGTACCTAATCGCTTTCCACCTTTCTTCGGATATACGACCCATTTGTCATCTACCTTCTTAATAGTTTCTGATAATAAATCTATTAGCTTGATCATTAGTATACCTTTAATATAAATATTTCAATTGTCCCAAATAACGTTTTTGAACTTCTCAGGTGATAATCCAAAATAATCAGTGCGCCATTTTGTTTGTTCAAAGAAATCCAGATGATACCATTCATCTTTCTTTTTCCATAGCGTTATAGCAACATCATCCCAATCCTGATTCATTACAAACTGCTCTATTTGAATCTTCTTTTCCGTAACAGCATCATATTCAAAAGAATCCCATTCATAATGAAATACTTCAAATACGGCATCAGGTGATACATAATCAATTGATATATCAATCCCCCATTTAGGTTTCATTTTTACGAGTTTATATAGCATTGGATTATGGTCTCGTGCCACCTCTTCTAATTGATCTTTAGCCTCTTCGGCAAAGCCTTTACGCTCGAACAAGTCTGAATGATTTATATGAGCACCATCTCTCTTATCCCACGTGAGCCAATCATATCGCAGGCAATCTTCATGTCGCCTCTCGATAGGATTAAATCCATTTGATACTAAAAACGCTTGTTCGGCTTTAGTTAAATGGTACCCATTTTGATCAAATAGATTTACAGAATTTGTATCTTTTAATGTCTCAAGATTCTGAGTTGGCTTTATAAAGCAAGCTTGCCTATGTATACTATCCAGGTTGGATACTAACATTATTACCCTTTCAGTAACTTATTTTCTGTCTCGAGTTTGGATACTTCCTTTTCAAGGTATTCAACTTTAGTAGTTAATATAGCAACTTCAGCTGTTAATGCAATTACCTTTTCGCGTAAAGTATCTTTCTGTTCAGCTGAATCATCTAATAATTCTTCCAGCTTTCGTACTCTATCCTTTAAATCGTCACGATATAGATTCTTTTCTTCTTGTTCGTGCGAATCTTCTTGTTTACGTAGTTCCATTCTCTTCTTATAATAGTCCCAAGCAGCTGTAGAACCTAATACGGTTATCAGAGTAACTACTATACTAATAACATTAGTGTTCTCTATTGGCATTTCTTCTTCCTCGTCCTGCAGAAATTAAGCTGCTTTTTTGTTTTCCATAATACAAACCAAACTACACTTAACTGTACCATAAATGTAATCATATCCGTCGACCAACACCAGCACCAAGCACATTGAGCTAGCATTACTAATAAATATGTCCAAATGATCTTCACACCCCAATATCGTAACGCGAGATTATGATTTAATAATCCTAACAAATTAACACCGGCACCAATAATTCCTAAGCCTGCCCACCATGATGGTATGCCTGGTACTATATCTACTTGAAATGGATTGATAAATGCTGCTACTAATAATATAGCAACCTCAAGCAAATCAGTATCAGAAAATAAGTATATCTCCCGGATGTTTCGCTTCCATTCTGATAATTTATTAGGTAGTTTCATTCAGATGCCTTTTTTGGTATAATCTTATCTAAAGACGTACCAAAAAGAGCTCCAATTGTTATATATTCAACGGCCGTGACTAATTCTGGTGCAGGTGCAATATCCAATGTGGTAAAACTATTGCAAACCATTGTTACTGTTAATGCCACGAATCCTAAAAAGCCTATCACCCGTTTAGATGATATCTTTGAAGATTCAGAAAGCATACTTGACATGAATGTTTTCATTTATTCCTCCATATGACGTTCATAACGTTCGTTTAATGTATCAAAACATAATACCTTAAGAAATGCATCCACATACTTGCTGCGGTCATTTTTATACTTTAAATAATAACTATGTTCCCATACATCCAAAGCCATTATGATTTTGCCTGGAGTTCCTGTAACTACATCCATATATGGATTGTCTTGATTAGGTGTTGTTGTAAGATACAATTGTTGATTATTCAACATTAACCAAACCCATCCAGATCCAAATCGGTCTGAAGCTGCTTGGTGTACTGCTTCTTTAAACTTATCATATGAGCCAAAGCTTTCGTTAATTGCTTCTTCAATAGGTCCGAAAGGTTTACCGCCCTTTGGCATCATATTATTAAAATACAAGGTATGGTTATAGAATCCACCTCCATTATTTCTTACACCATCTGAATATTGTGATACTGAAGATAATATAGTTCGTATTCCTGCCATACCTTCGCCCATTACAACAGGAATATTTTCTTTCTTAACAGCTTCATTAAGTTTATCAATATATCCTTTATAATGCTTGTTGTAATGTGTTTTCATTGTCTCAGCATCAATTGATGGTGCTAAGGCATCTAATTTATAATCTAGCTTAATAGGCTCAAATTTAGGAGCTACAGCTTCATTGATAATATCTACTAGTTTTATCATTTTATTGGTCCTCCGCCTACCCAGGCATCACAAGTACGTGCTCCTGCACATTTAAACCAAAAGAATTCACAAAAGCCTATATTTGCATTCTCGACAATTGTATCTCCTTCTTCACCTATTGCATTGGCAATTTTATCTAGCGTTTCTTTCTTTTGATCAAAAGCACCACAATTACCACATCTAGATGCTTTAGCGGATTCTGGAGTGGTATCCCATAATTGAGCTTTCTTTTCCCAAAATGCAGCAGAACCTTTTTCATCCGCGGGATTAAGAGGACCATAGCCATATTCTTTAATTGTTTGGTTACGGTTTAATGTATTGAGATCTAAATCTTCAATAGCATCTTCTGGCTTGATATCCTCGCCTTGTATATCCTGTTCTTTTTGTAATGCAGCAGGTGTATTGTATCCAGGCCAATCAGATAAGTCTCGACCTTCCAATACAATATCCTTTAATGTATCTTTCAAAGATATTTTCATTACATTGCTTCCAATTGATCTAATGTCTTAGTTAATCTCATGCCAGGCATGAAAGTATCTCCGGAATTGGTAACTGAATATGTTAACTCATCTGGTTCAACTGACATTACAATTCCTTTGGAACCATGATGTGGACAGGTTGGATTAACATTTTGAACTATATCACCTACCTGATAGATATATGGGGAAGATACATCTTCATTCATTTCATAAGGTGTCTTGGTAATATCTAAATCAGCCAATTGCTTGCGAAACTCATCTTCAAGATTATATTTCTTAAGAACAATTCTAAATGCATCTAAATACTCTCCACCGTTAATCTCTCTATCCGAAACAAACATATCAACCATTTCTTCGAAATCCTTACGCTTAACTGCTTTTCCAAATGCATTAATGGCATCGGCCATTGCTTGCTTTTCTAATTGGTTTCCACGTTCCTTCCAAGAATCATATGAATTGGCTTCATTGACTGATAATCGCTGAATAACAGCTTCGGCCTCTTCATTACTTATCTTTAAAGCGGCTGCTAACTCATCTGCAGTAATAGATTTAACATCCGTATAGAAATAGGTTATATAATATTGAGCAGCTGATAAAGCCCCATCTCTGTCTTTCATATCCTCAAAGTCAGGTAAGCGGGCTTCATTTACTGATTCATATACCTTAACAATCTGAACATTGATCGGTGTAGGTTTAACAGTCCTTCTATACTTTTCAATAGCTTCTTTTTCACTATTAGCATAAACAGTCTCTGGATGATTGGATTGTTTAGACGTTGGTGAATCTCCTACCACTCTATATGCCTTATTAGGTGCTTCATTAACTGATTCATCTACCTTAACAATCTTACCGCCTTTGACATCCATCTTATATCCTAGCTTCTCCATGAAATACATTAATGAAAAGCTAAAATCAGATGACCCAAAACCTTCACCCTCATCCCAATCTTCAGCATCTTCGGCTTGATGCTCTTTAGCAGCACGTACGGTCTCAGGTTGTCTGGCTTCTTCTTCTGATATCCATTTCATTCTTAAAGCTGCATCTATCAATCGTTGTGGGTTATAAAGGTAATCTACAGCTTCATTGACTGAGCCATAGGCTTTAGCATAATCTTCCTTAATGAATGACATCCAGTTAGCTGATTTGCCATATACATTTGCTACACCCATAGCTTTATTTGGTCTATTGGTAAATCGGCCATCATTATCATATTCATATCCTAATGCACCTGTTGCTTGAGCGACCTGATGTCTATCACCATAATTAGTATAGCTAACATATAATAATGGACCTCGACCATCTTTGTGGTTAAATGCTCTTACTTCTACATCTCCTTTAAGATTTGCTTTATTTAAAGCTGCTTCAACCTTTTTAGAATCTAATTTTGATACTCGCTTAGCTTCAGTTAAGGATTCATTAGCTTCCTGAGCTAATTTACCGTAATGCTTTTTCAGATACTTTACAATAGACTGAACACTGTCATCCTTATATCCTATGGTTGGTGTTTTCATAGTTGCCATATTCTTTACAGCTCCGTCGTCATATATGTTATATGAGCCACCATCGAATTCTACACCATCATAATCCAGATCAAATGAATCTTCATCTAATGTTGTCATATTAACGGTAACCTTTACACCATCGGTTATTGAAAGTGCTTTTGCAAACCTCTTTGCAACTTCCAATGTTTCTTCTTTAGATAAGCCGTACGGCCGTCCTTTCGCTTCTTCGATCATTTGTCCATCCTTTTCAATTACCTTAAAGTTTTTTCCACGACGATCGAGCTTTTCAACTTTTTCAATAGCTTCTTCTTCAGATGCGGCATCTACTGTTTTATCAAATAAGTCATAATCATCCTCACTAGTATATTTCCAATACTGTACTACATATTTGGCTTCATTAACTGATTCCTTCTTCATTGCTGATTTTAATGCAAGTCTTGCTTTTTTCTTGCTGGCCATCGCATCTTCATACTTTATACGAAGCTCTCGGTCTTTATTACCCATAGTAATAATCTGGCTTTCTAATTCAGATATTTTAGAATCAATTACATTAAGCTGCTTGCCATACCTATTAGCAATCTTACCACCTTCTGGTTCAGCTTCTTGTTCCATGTCTGACATTAGCGAGCTTCTTTCGTCCTGTAATGCTTCCACTTTATTAGCTAAAGCTCGAGTTTCTTTTGTACGTTTATCACTATATGTAAGGTAGGCCTTTCTAGCGGCCATTGCCACGTCTTCTTTCTTTTTTAGATCTGCCATCATACCGGCAAAACTAAATCTGGCTTCATCAATTGGCTCTTTCTTAAGTGCGGCTTCTTTATCCTTAAGCTCTTTCTCTTGCTTCTTGATAACATCCATTTTAGCTTTGAACACTTCTTTAGAAATTTCAGTTATTCCATTAATGGCTTCATATACTGATTCTTGCTTTGGTGATTCGTCTTTAAGCTTCTGGATGAATTTCTTAATATCATCTTTGTTCTTAATACCTAAATCATATAGCAATTTAGCTATCACTGGAATACTTACTGTTAATAATGCACCCCATGATGGATCCATATGAGGTGGTAATGCTTCGGATAAGCTTAATTTATTCATTTTAAATCCTTCCTCGGTTGTTGGTTCTTCTTCTGGCTCTTCTTCTGGCACTTCTTCGGCCGGCATATCATCCCCACCTTCCTCCTCAGGAGCTTCTTCATCACCTTCCGGTGCTTCCTCAGGCTCATCTGATTTGAATTGATCTGCCATTGCCGTATTATATGTTTCTAAATCAATAATATTATCAGCAACTAATAAATGATCGATATCTTGATATGAGAATGGTTCCATTTCACCATTCGGTTCCATACCTTGTCCTATTAGAGGATTTTCTACATCATCGGCGTCGGTAATAGTTAAATACCGGCTATCGACATATACTTTTAGAGGAACACCTGTTACTGCATATTGAGCAATAATAGTGTTATCAAAGAATTTTTTGTCCATTAAATTATACCCTTTGTTATAAATATAGGTTAAGTATCATTTCCAGAAGATTTGAATGCATAATATTATAACGCATAACATTATAGATATCGCCGTTTTGATATTAATACCTTCTCCCATGAAGTACCACGTGAAGATGCTCATTATAATCATTCCTGATGCAAATGAAAGCATTCTGCCTGGCCATAAGAGTCCATCGAAGTGTTCTACAGCATATCTAGTTGATAGTAAAAATATATATCCTACTACCGATCCACCTGCTATTGATAGCAATATTGGATGTCGCTTAGCCCAGTCATTAAAGAATTGTGAGTTAAGCTGTAACCATACTAATACTTGGCCTAATACAAGTAAAGCCATACTTATCAATAACTTCATATAAATTTAAATTCTTTAAATGCCGTTTCTAATACTTCTGCAGATGTCCTATGTCCATGCGTGCCGGTATAAATTTTTGGCATTAATTCTTCTTCGTTTATAATCCTAACAGTTTTATCAGGATCGATAATATCATCTGCCTCACCAAATACAAAATACATTGGCGGCTCATGCTTGCCAGCTGGTCCTACTTTAGGTTCGAAATATCTACTATGCAATGCTGGATTAAGCAACATAGCTGGTATATTATAACGTCTACTTATTATATACGCCAGGTAACCACCCATACTAGATCCTATTATTAAATCTGGTTTAAATGACTCTACGAATGTAATAACACGTTCTAACGGGTCGTTACGATAATCAATGGCCGGATTAAGTACTTCATATCCTAATGAACGTAACCATTTCACTTTATCGCAATTAGTCTTGCTTTCTAATCCATGCAAATAAGCTATCTTCTTCATCTCTCTCATCTTTTACAATTAAAGATAAGAAATTTAATTCAATAAACCAAATGTAATTACAGGTTACCTATAAGAATTTTTGTAACAGGCTTACCACCAATCATGCGGGTATACCAGCCTTCACCTGGTTTAGTGCCTTTTGGATGAGCTCCGTGCCATTCGATATCTTTCTTCAAGACCCTGCGTACGATATCCTCATCATCTATGGTAGGTACTCCACCTCTCTTATAAAATGAATCAAAGGCTGCTCCTGATATTTCTACGTAATGGCCAGGCTTCCTTAATTCTTTAGTCTTTTGTATTAATACATGCTTGATATGTGATCTTACCCCGTCATGCCCAATACCGGTATGCTTTACACCTATAGGCGTATTCCTGCCAAAATACGTAACATCGATTTCTGGATCGGCGTCTATGTCAGCTACCATCCAATAATCTAAATCTGCGTTGGTAATATCATCTGGCGAATTAATCTTAAGATGGCCTCCTATAGGTGCATAGGCAGTTTGAATCAAATCAAAGAGAACTTGCTTGATATCATCGAGGTCATCCCGTGATGGTGCTACATACTTACCTTTTGGTAATTCTAATTCTGATAATATATCACTTAATTTATATCTAGACCTATTTAAATCCTTAGAATATCCAGTATCAATAAATTGTTCTTTTCCAACAGGATCATATATAACACCATTATCATCTTTTAACCAATAATGGGGAATAAATTTCCATTGGTCTGAATACTTACTATTCTCCACCCACTCTTCTCTCTCTACAGCATTATTAAAATTTCCCCCATCATTTAAAAATTCTTGTTTCATTTCTGGAGTGAAATCGTTTTTTTGGGATGCTACTTTATCTGCTTTAAAAAAGCCTTCTATTCTATTTAATCTTATACCTTTTTTTTCAGCAAAAGATTTAAAGTCTAATGCTGCCGGTCCGCAATTATCTCTAACACAATACATTTTTAATTCTGATGAGGAAAGACTTTGTTTCCATGCATCAATTAAATATAATGGGCTAGTTTCAAATAATATGTCTTTTAATTTAATCATTCGGCCAATTCAGTTTCAATATCTAAATCTGGATATTTTTGTTTAAGTGTATCTACCGCGGCTATATTCTTTGGAGAATCATCTATAAAGAAAATACTATTATATCCTTTCTTGATATGTGACTCAATCCATTTTGCCTTTTTCATTGGATCGGAAGAACCTACTCCAACCACATAAGGACTAATACCTACTTCATTCTTAAAGAAATGACGTAATGGAAATGCTAATCCTCTAGCAGTTAATACTGTTACCCTTGTTTGCGGATTACCTAATTCTGCCTTAAGGCGTTTAATATTAGCATCTATTGTTTGTGGATTCTTTAGTTTGCTATTGAAATCTCGGAAATCAAATTTATCTCCTGACTCTTCTTCATATACGGCATATTCAGCTGGATCTAATTTAAGCTCTTCACCGTTTGATTTGGTAACATAAATATAAGCTTCTGATTTGGCTAGTGTGTCATCAAAATCAAATACAGCTAATCGCTTGCCTTGGAATTCATTTAATGAACTATCAATTTCATCTACCTTTTTATATCCAGTCTCTTTAGCATCATCCTCTTCTTCTTTAGGAATAGGTAATCCTTTTCTTCCTACCGGACCATACTTCCAATCTTTGCTCTTTTTGAATGGACCACCATAATCTGCGAAATCACCCTTCTTACCAAATGGTCCTTTTGGCCATTTAGATTGATCGCTTGCTCGGAATAAATCTTCTCGAGCCTCATTTAATAAATCTGCTAATCTAATCATATGCCATACATCCTTTTGACAACCGTTCCGCCTTTCTTAAGGTCTCTTTCATAATATCCATCTTCGAGATGCTTTATGAATTTTGGTCCAACCATTTTTTCTAATCGAGGCTGGTCCATAATAACTGGAGCTCCTTTAGCAATCATAATATCATTCATCTTTTTGGATGCTTCTAAAGTATAGCCTTCTGACTTAACCATATCAACAACTTTTTGTACTATAGCCTTTTTAGCTTCTCTACCACCATCTGTTGCTAATAATTTGATACGCCCGTTTCTTACCAATATAAATGCATCTGGCATTGGATCTTCATCTACATCAATTAGCATTACTATTTCATAGCTGGATTGTAGTTCTGATGCTGAAAAGGCAGATAATTGAAGTCCTTCTGCATTATAAACTGTCTTATACATCTGAAACAACTCTTCCATAATGGACGGGTCTATGGTAGTGAGATCTTGCTTAATCCATTCTTTCTTAGGATGGCTATCTAAATCATAATCCTCTTCAATTGGCTCTGGTGGATGTTCTGCTGTTTCCTCATCATTACCTTCAAGGTCCTTTCCTTCTTCCGCCCACATCTTAGCTTCTTCTTCAGTATCAAAGCTATTACGCCAACCGTACTCTGGAGAACGTGCATACCAGGTATCTGTTATCGCACCTTTCCAATAATCACCTGGCTTCTTTCTTGCATCCAGCATTGTGCCTGGTACGAATTCTTTTATTAAATCTTTTAGTTTAATCATTTCAGCATATTTTTTACGGCATCCGGTCCGGACCACATTCTACATGACCAATATCCTGCTTTGGTTCTATCTTTCTTCTGATCGCATTTGTGTCTTGCTCTAAACGATTTACGTCTGGCAGGATCTTTGGTTTTGATACTTAATCCAGTAGTGTCTCCAAATGATACTTTCTTAACATTTTTGGTCTTTGGATCTTTAACATATACATAGAACTTTTTATCTCCACCTCTCTTAACCTGGCCAAGTTCTACGTCTTTACCTTGGTATTCAGCTTCTTCTATTGTGAAAGGAACATCTGATTCTACAATCTCTATACCTAAGGATTCGTTTTGATATATTATTTTTTCTGCCATTATTTTCCTTTTCTCCATCCACCGCCAAGCTCTTTGTATTTCTTAGCTGCCCATGCATTTGCATACGCTGATGGATATACATCATATTTCTTTTTTGCTTGAGCTTTTGCATATGCCCATTTTTCTGGTTTAGTTGGAACATTCTTTTCTAAAAATAAATTTAACTTTTCTTCTAATTGCTTGTAACCAGATCCATATGGAGCTGCTTTACCATCATGTCTCGGAGCTGTATTCTCTCTTTTCACACAGTTAGGAACTCGCTTACCAAATTTAGTTTTCATTCCTTTCTTCTCATATCCTTTCCAGCATCTAGTCCCTTCTTCAATATCAAATGGTTTAAATTCGGATGTACCTAATTGATAATAGTCTGGCTTATGGCCTCGAGATAATTTAGAATGCAAATCAGCTTCTGTTTTTACCTTGATAGGCTTTTGTCCTTTTTTGCTCTCTCCGCCTTTTTTAGCATCACCACCTTTCTTTTGTGCAGCGCGCTTGCGTTTAACAAATGAGGCTCGTCCTGACTTTCCTAATTTTTTAGCTTTTTCTTTTGATAGGCATGCTGAATATGCATCGCCTTCCTTGCCATCCCCGCATTTACCAGTGCGGTCTCCTTGAGAATTATAGCGATCCCAGCCGCCTCCACCAACGCCACCTTTGCCGCCTTTTCCAAACCATTTACGTAGGTCTTCGGATATTAAATCTATCAGTGATATCATTTTATATCATTGCTATCAATTAGTGTATAGGTAAATGAATTACCCCATATACCTTCAGCTTGCAATGCCAGCCACATTAGCTTATTGAAATCTTCATTATTGGCAATAACCTGGCAGCCGGCACTCCATTTATCTACTTGCGTAGATGTACCAGTGGCAGATGCTCTATGTATATTAATGCCATATATTCCTTCATGAATATTCTCTTCAAGCATATCATAGCATCTATCTCGGTTCTTATCTCTATATACCTTTATTGGCCTGGCTTGTTTCAATGCTTTATATTTACCTTGATGCATTCCAATCACGTGAGAACTTCGATATTGTCCCGGAACTAATATTGCGACGCCATCGGCATTAAGTAAATTCTCTGTATAATATTTACCTGGATCTGTTGTACAATTCCATTGATGGTATTGCAAATCATTACCTACTTTATATGATACCGTAAGCAAATCATCAAACTTGTTAGTTACTTCATCAAATGTATCTGAATTTCTGATACCTACAATATTAAGATTATAGTTACCATTCTCAAACCATTTATATCCTTTAGACTTAACAGCCTCTTCTACTTGTTCTCGGGTAAATTGCATACAAACTCCTATTTGAAATAAATATGAAGCTAATCCTTTTTAAAGAATTTTTTTAACTCGTCCGGAGTTGGATATCTTAAACCAATCTGGCAAATGTTACAGTACCATCTTACTTCGCTACGATTTTGTTTGAGACTTATATCGGCGTGGGTGCAATTTGACTGAATGTCTTTGAGCTCATTTTCAATAGTCTGTTTATCGGAAACAAGCTTCTTGACTCGATATTTATCTGAATCCATTTCGAAGATAAATACCGGGCTGACTTATATAACCATCAATCCAATTGTAATTAAAGCAAGTACTACTACAGATATCCACCAGAATATATTCAACCAATTGTATAGCTCGATGTATAGTGTTATTAACACAATCACCGTCCCTAAATCGCTAGTTACTTTATTTATTTGGCTTTTTATCTGAGCTATAATATTCTGTTTCACTTTTTGTTGGTTTTTTTCTTTTAATTTTTTGCTTTACTGGCTTTTCATCAATATAATCATCTAAATCCTGTACTCGAATTTTCATTCTGGTATCCTTACTTTAAGCTTGTCAATGCGAGTTAAAAACTCTTCAATAGTATGAGATTTATTTCCTGCGTCTTTGATTGTAACATGAGGGAGCATATCTGGTCTCTTATCAACCATATTCATTAAGGCCTTTAACCCAGACCCTGCCCAGAATACACCAAATCCATTATCCTCACCTAAGGTGTTTGTATCTTTGAAACAATCTTCTGCCGATTCTCCCGGCAACATTATGTAAAATATCATTTTCGTACTATTAAGTCTCGTTCATAACTCTCAATATTAAATATCGAGATTTTAAGGTTCCCTAACTCGAATTCTCCTAATTCACCTGTATCTTGTATAATATCTGCTAGTTGCTGTATATTGCCAAAGTCTGGCTGTGTAAAAGTCGTGCCGGCTATTTCAACTAATATATCATTATTCATTTCATTGTCATGAGGTACTATTCTTTCTGACAGATCAAATAAAGTATTCTCCTGCTCTTTTTCCACATAATCCTGAGCTCTGCCTACTGTAAAAGTTTCTTCTGTATAAATAGTATCACACCACGGCTCTAACAATTCTAGTAACTGTAGATTACCATTTATTAGCTTGATACCTATATTATATTTAGGCGATATGATTGGTTTCATATATTGGTCATGCTTAATAGTAGTGCCCCATTTACGAATAAAGTTTCTCATATTAACAGTAGTAGTATGTAACCATTCCGGAGAATCTTTGCCTGGAGCTCCGCCAGAGGCTGGATTGAATCTACTTCCTCGACTAGTCATATGATATACAAATCCTTCCCAGGTCTGAATGAACTTAACTCCATTTAATTGAAATCGATTAAAGATATCAGAATCTTCTTTTGACTGTGGTGCGAATAATTTATCATGACCACCTATCTCTTGGAAGTCTTTTTTCCAAAATGCCCATGGTGCAAAAATTCCCTCTGTTGTTTTTGCTTTTATATATAATGGGTGATTTTTTAAATCGTTCAATAAGTCTTGTTCCTTAAACTCCTCAGGCTCAACTCCAAAATCTCGTAATATTTTTTCTGGTCCTGGGGGATGTAACGATGGTTCAATTCTAGTAAGTGATACTATTGTTTTTTTATTTTTTAATCTCTCCCCATTATCCCCGGCATCTACGATTGTATACATATGGGTTTCAACGGCATCTAAAGCACTAGGACATAAATACATATCTGCATGGTATATCATACAGATATCATGCTTAGCTACTTCATTGACCAATCTATCATTTAATATAACTAATCCTTGTCTTTCCGGACCTTCGTTTCTGATTGCTTGAAACTGCGAATCCGTTTCCATTGTCTCCTGGCACCATTGCCAAGTTTCATCTGTAGATGCGTCATCTGCAACACATATCTGTACATCATGGATTCCTTGATTCCTTCTAATAGAATCATATGCCCATTTAAGATATTTGAAATTATTGCGTGATGGTATTATGAAGCTTATTTTCATTTTCTATAATATTTTTTACATACTCATTAAGATTTCGCTTTGGAGTATATCCTAAAACTTCTGTTGCTTTGCTGAAATCAGCTAATGTTGTTTTTGCTTCACCTGGCCGCTTAGGAATATGTACATATTCTGTGCCATACATTTCTGCTACTTCATTAATGGAATAATTCTTACCACGTCCTAATTCAAAAAACTCTCCTTGAAGTTCTGGATGATCTATACACGCCACAAGCGCATCACAGATATCTAATACATGAGTGAAGTCTCTTCTCTGTTCCCCATCTCCAGTTACTGTAAGTGGTTTATTGGCCGCATACTGTTCATCAAATATCTGTACTACTGTTGAATAAGCAGAATCCCCAGGAATCATATGGTCGCCGTATACATTATAAAAACGTGTTATAATGGTAGGTACCCCATATACTTGCGAATACATTTTACATAACTCTTCTCCTACCCATTTAGAGAATGTATATGGATTCTTATATACGCCTCCATGCGTTGAACTAGAACCGGCGTAGATAACAGGTGTTTTCTTTTTACGTGCATATTCCAATACCTTTTGAGTTCCTACCATATTAGAATCAAATGTAGGATTAGGATTGGTAAATGATGGCTGAATTCTTGCAAGTGCAGCTAGATGATATATCACGTCTGGATTGATACTTTCTATTATGGCAGTACCTGATTGCGATTCTATATTAGCATTTAAATATTCTACTCCAGGTTGTTTATTTTCTAAATACCCTGTTGAATAATTATCAATTACTACTATAGTAGCTTCCGGAGTCTTTTCTTTAAGTGTTTTGATTAGATTAGTACCTACGAATCCGGCACCTCCTGTTACTAGTATTTTCATATCTTCTCCATTATTTTGTTAAACTGTTCTATATATTTACTTTCCGCATAATGTTCTTTATACATCAATTTTGCTATATTACTGCAATATAAATAAAAATCATTATCATTCCTAAGCTTCCGTGCTATCTTTTTAGCTGATTCTAAATCCCCTAATTCCACGGTACAATCCGGATGACACGTTTCTTGGGTATCTAATCCTTTATAACCAATACAAGGAATTCCTAAATAAGCGCAATTCAAAGCAAATGTTCCTGCTGCATGTGTTCTCATTAGATGAACTCCATATTTTACCATACTCAATTCATCTATCCATTGCACCCAGTTCATATATGGTAAATGGTTGATATCTAATTCATCTTCTCTTTCGATCTTTCTACCCATGCTTGGAGCTTTGATTTCACATCCAAATTCTTGTGCGACTATCATTGAATCAAACCCACTATACCAGCTGGTCATGTTACCACCGATCATAACTTCATTCATATTTTTATACCGGCCGGTAGTTATATCTTTGATACTATCCTCAATCATTAAACTAGGCATTACATATGTATCCTTACCGGTTAATCCTGTATAATATTTCTGATCAGCTTTATTATGACATAACAAGAAATCAGCTTCTTGCATCGCATTATAATACCATACTTGAAGTTCTAATGTATAATCCTGCCATCCCCAATTCGGACCTTCTTGCATTACAGCTACTTTCTTGCATATCCTTTTAGCATCTTGTATATAATTTTTGCTAAGATTATCGACAAAGGTTAACTGCTTTGGTATGATTACAATACCTAAATCATATTGCTTGTCTTCCGGCCATGGCATAATTCTAAATGAATGATGATCTGCATTTAACGCACACCGCCAGGCTAAATCCGTACGCATATTTGGATAGTTGCGTGGAATTTTTTGATTGATATTTCCTTCTGTAAAAAATGCTATTTCCATACGTCTTTCCATGTAAATGATTTATAGTTTGGATTGAACATGTTCAAATAATTTTGCTCGCACATCTGATTAGCTTTTATATACCAATCATTACTTCTTCTCTTTTCATTCATTGTCCCGTCCTCACGTTCTCCTTCAATATACATTCGTTTATTAGGATGATTGCGATTATGAACTAGCAATATATTCTTTATTACATATTGCGGTATATTACCTAATACTTTATTTGTCATATACATAAATGCCGAATCTTCATGAACAAAGAAAACTGACTTAGGTATATTAACTCCTGCTTTAACTACCTCAGAACTTATTACTAGTCCACAACCATTATACTTATGAGGTGATATTATATTTACATCTAAATCTTTTGCTTTATCATTTATATCATTCATCTCTTTACCGTTCATAGTATACCTTAAACTCCACCAGTTCTTAGTATCCATTTCAATGAAAGGTTTATCTGTAAAGTCTGGGTGTTCTAATACTTTCCAACTATCATCCCACATTTTACATATAGCAAATGTAGCTAAGTATTTGGGACTATCAACATTCTGATGTAAGTGATCTAGTACTACGAATGCTTGTTTAGGAACTAACATATCTGTTTCTCCCCAAACGAGTACATCAGCTTTAGTACAGTACTTATCATTAAATTCTCTTCTATAGTCTGCTATAGTATATAATTTTTCATATTCATTTCTAATATAATTATAACCAAAAGCATTTTCACAAATATCATCTATTTTTTCTATTGCTAATTCTTTATCTTTTTCTGAGGTAGGTTTTTCTAAAGTAGTATTAGATATTATACAGACATCAACTATAACCTCACCATCATATCTTTCAATAGCATCTTTTAAAGTATCAACATAGTATTCTATAATACTTGATTCGTACCATTGAACTAATACTCCTATTGCAAATTTTGTTTTCATACTTTACTAGCTATTTCTTCTGCTGCTGCTACACAGTTACCTACTTTACCACTAAACAGTACGATAGTATCATCTTTAAAATCAACTATAGTTGGTCTAGCATCTGTATCATCTTTATTTGGAAGAACTGTTCTGACTGTATACATAGAGCCTACGTGTATTGCTTTTTCGATATCTGGAAAGAACTTCTTGGCAGACTCTATAAATCTTGGAACATTGGTTAGTTTAGGATCTTTTATAATACCTTTATTGATATAGTCTCTATATGCTGGGGGAACGATAGCTTTGTCTCCTATATTTGAGCTATGGATAGCGTGTACTACATTTCCTCCTACATGATACTTAGTAAAACCATAAGGATCAAAGCACATAAACGGTCCATCCATTACGACAATACTCTTATTTTTATACTTATTAGGAAGAATAAACAAAGGTTTCTCGCATAACTCATACTGATAGTCTTTCTTATCGTTATCAAAATCATTAAGTGAACTATAAGTTGATACAACTTTATACTTATACTCTGATAGTTCATCTAAAGAATTAACTTTAGAGTTAAGAAGTAAATTAATG
>WLWF01001238.1_pt1 | contig 21715 bp, 21 predicted proteins | sample 6718331 | NCBI WGS metagenome assembly WLWF01 (sample SAMN12718692, study PRJNA515312) | sponge metagenome | isolation source: marine sponge | host: Mycale hentscheli | place: New Zealand: South Island, Marlborough, Capsize Point | collected 2003-05-01
TGGAATGTTAGCATTAAGATAAGCCACTATTTTATTTCACCCCAATTTTTGCCATGCTCATAATCTACTTTGTTTGGAACCTTAAGTTCCACTGCAGATTCCATTATTTCAATAATTTGTTCTGCTTTTTTATCAGATTCAACAGAGATATCTACCTCGTCATGAATTTGTATATGTGGTATTATACCATTTTCATACAAAGCTACCATACTTTTTTTAGTCATATCAGCTGCAGATCCTTGTATTAATTTGTTTAATGCTTTGTAAGTAAATGCTCTTTTTAATGGCTCATCATATTCTTTTCTAGCTTGTTCTAGTGGTAATGGTTTAAATATTCCAAACTGCGTTGGCTGCCATAAATCAAAATGACATGCACGACCTCCTAAAGTTCTAATCTTACCTCTGTCTTCTGCTTTACGAGTTACATTATCCATAAGTTTTTTAACGAATGGAGCCTTTGTATGATATTGTCTAATTAATTTTTCAGCTGAGTCTTTCATTAAACCTAACTCTGACATAAGTTTGTTTTTACCCATACCATACATTAAACCTAAGTTAATAGTTTTAGCTTGCTTACGTTCAATACCTGCCATGTCTGCAACAACTTGGTGAAAGTCTGCATCACCTTGATTGTATGCATTTACAATTTCATCTACACCTTCTAAGTTTTGTAGCTTTGCATAGTGCACTAATATTCTAGGTTCTTGTTGAGAGTAATCGAATGATCCCCAAGTAGTATTTTCTTCTGGAATAAATATAGATCTTATCATCGGTCCCAGCTCCGGGTGCCTCGCTGGAATTTGCTGTAAGTTTGGATTACTCATAGAGAATCTACCGGTCACAGTTCCGCCTTGATCTGACCTTATTTGATTTATGTCTGCATGGATTCTGCCATTGTGAGAATGTTTGGTAATAGAATCTATAAAAGTTGTATGTGCTTTGTTAATCTCTCTTGCATCAGCAATAGATCTAGCTAATTCATGAGGATGGTTTTGTAAAAAGTTTTTAGTAAAACTAGGCTCATTACTTTTTTCTGTTCTATCATATGGAAGTTTTAGTTTGTCAAATGCTTTTGCAATGCTTCGAGCTGCATGTATCTCTACATCTACTCCTGTTAACTTTTTAATCTTACTAACTATTTTAGCTTCACGTTCCATAAGATTTTTTTTAAGTTTGTCTGCATGCTCAAGGTCAACTCTTACACCTTTAAATCTCATATCAACTAAACAAGGAAATAGTTTTGTTTCTAAATTAAATACATCCATTAATTCTTGACTGTGTAATTCTATATCTAATCTTTGCCAAAGTTTTAGTGTAGCTTCTGCATCACGTTCTGCATACTCACCTACATACATTGCAGGAAGTTTATACATTTCTGCTTTAGCATTTACAGAATAACTTTTAGCTGCCTCTTGTAATATCTTTTCATCTTTACCAATACCTGCATAAAATTTTGCGAGTGTGTTTAATTGATAAGACAATCTATTCTCATCAATTAAAGACGCTGCTATCATAGTGTCAACAATTTTACCTCTAATGTTTATACCAGCAGATCGTAACCAACAGACATCGTACATTGCATTGTGAAATATAAAGGTAGTTTTTTCTTGACTGACTAAATCTTGAACCCACTCTAAAACGAGTTTTTTATCCATATTTCCACCACCCTCATGACCTATCGGATAATACCCTGACCAGCCCTCTACGGCCACGGCAACGCCTACAATGTGTCCTTTTTGGGTGACATTACCTGATCCTAGGGTCATTAAATGAGGATCATAAGTTTCTAAGTCTATGGCAACTTCTTTTGCTCCAGATAAATCTTTTAATTCATGGGGTGCAACCCATTCTGTTTCGGGTGCAAATAGTGGGATCTGAGTACTCCTCACGAGTAATCTCTTTCTAAGATCATTTCCAAATAATGAATAGCTTTTCTCACGTCCTCTTCTTTTCCTTTTATTGAATGTCTACAGATATATTTTATAGCGTTCCCTTCTGCAAAAAGCAACTTGTTTTCGTTAATGAATTCAGCTGGTTGAATCTTCATATTTTTGTAATGTTTTCCACCAACTTGTTTATCTAGTGAATCATATGAAGCTTTCTTAAATATTTCTTTATTTGTCATTGTATATTCCTTTTGGTGGATGGTAATGTCCTTCGTGATTTTCATCTATATAAAATAACTTGACACCCCATTGTTTTTGTTTATCGGATAAAGATCTATGTATAGGAGATCCATCTCTTTTTCTTTCGCATCTTGTTTTAACATCTAGTTTTTCTATAGTTCCGTCTGGATGTATAACTACAATATCAATGCAACCATGTTGTCTAACATTTTTAAATACTTCACAACCGTTAGCTAAAAATTCTATGATTGCTCTGTATTCATTGACAGCTCCTAAACTATCATCTCGTTCGTGTTGAGTAGATATTCCTGTTTTCATATTATATAAGCACGATCAAAGTTTTTAGGATCCAACACATGCAATTCACGCTTCGCTCTCGTTGCTCCAGTATAAAATAATCTATGTAATTCATCTGGGTCATGACTAAGAGTTTCTAGTGCTGCACCTGTAAGATCTTGCATAAGCAAAACATTGTCGGCTTCTCCTCCTTTCGCTCCGTGTATAGTTGACATTATTATACGAGGATTTTTATTAATCATCTCGCCATTCGCTCTCATATTACGAATATAGTTTTCAGTCATGTTATCTAGACCTTCAAAAGAGTCATACCAAACCTTATCTGTGTTAAGGCCATGTTGTTCTTGGCATTCTTTTAAGGTGTACTTACCATCTGAATGAAGAGTTTTACCTTTTCTAAATCCTACTAAAACATTTTCACCTAAGTATTCATAAATGTTTTTAATTTCTAAATGATTTAATAGTTCACCTTTACGCCACGACTCCCAATTATTTAATGCTAATAATAATTTTAACGAAATAGAATTTCTTCCTCTGTATTGATAGTACCATCCTTGTATTTCACATAAATCTTTAGCATCTTCTAAAAAATAATTAGCTGAAGACAGAACTAACCAATCTCCTTTAGACATATCTACTTGAGTTATGTCAGAATATCTTTTTAAAATACCTATTTCTTCTCTAGGTTTGTATTCTTTTTCAAATCTATTTTGTACTTTATTAATTATTTTTTGTGATAGTTCATGTATAGGTCCACCAGGTATACGATAAGATTGATCTAATACTTTAATATCATTTACTTCTTCTTTCAAAGCTATGAAATGATCCACGTCTGCTCCTGCCCATTTAAAAATAGCTTGGTCATCATCGCCTGCAATGTAAGTTTTGTTTGCATTAGCCCAAATACATCTAACCATATCCCATTGCAACAAAGATAAATCTTGTGCTTCATCTATAAATAAAACTTCAAAAGTATTCTTAATATTTTTTTGTATAAAGTCTTCAAGTAAATCATTAAAGTCTTTTAAATTTTTTTCTTTTTTAAATCTTTTTAATTCTTCAGCTAATAGATATAAAGTATTTCGTTCTATATCTATAATATTTTTTCTAGAGTCATAGTATTCTAGAAGATCCATTCTTTTAACTGCAGCTGTATTTATTATTGTGAGATATTCATTGTCAGAATTAAAGGTACCGTCATCATTAGAAAACTTCGCAGTCTTAATAGGGATGCCACATTTCTGCCCAAATTCTTTATAGTCTTCTGTCTTCATCATTTTTTCTTTAGTCATACCTAATTGATTAAAAGCATAAGAGTGAAGAGTTCTAAAATTAGTTAAATCATTTTCTATATCTAATCCAAATTTATCGGCAGCTCTTGTTGCAGCTTCGGTTGCTGCTTTCTTTGTAAAAGAAAAGTAACCTATTTGTTTAGGTCTAATCCCCTTTTGAATGAATTCGTCCACTAAGTTTAACAATGTTGTTGTTTTTCCTGTTCCCGGTGGACCTAATATTATTGTTTTCATACTTTTTTAGTTTCCTTTCAGCTATATTTAAATGTATTTGTGTGAGTTCTAATTCTTCTGTTAGTTCTTGTATTATTAATCTAAATCTTAAATGCCAATTAGGTCCTACATCTTTAGAATATTTCATTAAAAATCTTCTTGTTGATAAGGAACTTTAGAAACAGCTGCTTCTACCTTTTTCATTTTTTTAATCTTAACTACTCTTGGGTGTTGAGATTTAATTCTAAGTCTAGTCTCTTCTATAAATATATTTTCTAATCTTTTAATTAAGTTACCTGTTTTTATTTTATCCATTTCCCAATTATTTTTTTTACAAAATGCATAAAAATCTTCTAATCTAAAGTATGTAAACTCACCTTCTGTAAAAGGTAGCTTATTAAATATGTCATCTAAAGTTCTAGCTGATTGTCTATTGGTAGTCCAATCTTGCAAAAGTCCTGTAATTTCATTAATAGGATCTAAAGAAGCTAAAGGTTCTACTTCTTGTAAATTCTGCATCATTGGTTTTAAAAAATGTTGTTTCCAATCTCTAGGTTTAGGTACAGGTACAATCTTATTTGCTTGATCTAAACATGCTAAAGCAAACATACCGGGATTGTAAAGTTGTTCTGATTTTAATTCTATTCTTTTATCTGCTACATCTAAAAACCATTGTGGAGGATTAGAAGTATACTTAGTTAAACTTCCAAGTACTGGCATCTCTTCTTCACCAAATCCTACACCAAATCTTTTTGTTCTACATAAACCAGATTGACATACTGCATTGATAGGTGCATCTTTACATCTATACTTGTCATAACCTTTTCTGTTTACTGATTTAATTAATTGTTGAACTTCATTATTACTTAAAGCTGGATCCATATATTTAGAATTAGCTTTTACAATTTCATCTTCCCATGTATCAGGTTTAGATTGTTTATAATAAACTGCTACATTAAATAAAGCATTGTTTCTGGAACCCTCACCAAACCCTATTGATGCTAATTTGTTTAAGCAAGGGGGTCCTCCAGGAAATGCTTCTTCTATTTTTTTCTCTTCCGTTTTAATTTGTTCCACCTCTTCTTTTCGTAAAGAAAACTTATCATAGAGCTGATAAAATTCCTCAAGTGTACAACCGGCGCCATTATCGTTGATAGCATAACGTAGTCCTTTCATTTGATTATGGTAGGGTAAATTTAAAAAGTTACCTGTATCCCCACGTTCTACAAGTATCTCTGTTTGTTTAGGAAATATTTCTGAGCCTTCATAACCAAGTATGATAGCCATTTGTTTTAATTTTGATTGCATCAATGATGCAGGAATGTTTTCTTTAGTAAATAAAAATACGTGAGCACCACCAGACTTACTACGGCAGACTATGAGGGGTAGTTTATAATTCCTAATAATTTTAACGAGGCTAGCGTGATCAAAGTTATATTCGTCAATATCAATGCACCCCCACCTACAATCATTATTTTCTGTGATAGGGATAATCCCAAGGGCTGCTCCTTCTCCTTTAAGATGATTGGTCCAAAGTTCGTCGGTGACGGCTTTACGAACAATAAAGGCTTTACCTTGTTGTTTACCATTCTCTCCTCTGTCACCGGGTTGGTATTGTCCATATGCTATTGTTAATCCGCTAAAAATTTGTTTGAATTTATCCATATATTACTTTCTGCCTTCTTTGTAAAGGGGATCTTGCGATCCCCTTCAAACTAAATTTAATACGGAGTATTATCTTTAGCTTTCTCTTCCACATCTGCTTTTGTTTGCACGTTTCCTTTTGAGACACTAGAATTAAAATCTTTAGCCGTTAGGTATAAAGTTTTATCTTTTTGTCCCATGATTCTGTCTTGTGTAACAGACCAACCGTACCACGAACCTTTGTCGTTCTTTTGTAGTACAGAGGATAGGTTATACACAACCCCATGCATCGGAGGAATAGCCATGCCACCTTTTCCATCAGGTATTTGTATGGTCTTCATCATAGAATTCCATTTTTTACTGACGTTTAACTGTGTTGATTTCATAGTAATCAACGCAGGTGTCATTGCACCTCCTTTTGTTTCAACCAAAACATAATAAGAAGCTGTTTCTTCTAAATAGTTACCATTTGGTAATCTAATTTTAGAACCATCTCTCTTACCTGTTTGGATTATCGGACTGTTCGGTAGGTGTACAGCCACAGGAGCACCAGGCCCATCACCTCTATCCGACCATTCTGGATAATCCTTCTTATAGTAACAAGGAATAACCTTGATACCTTTTTTACCATCGAAGCACTCGCTAGTAACAGTATTATAAATCATGCCTGGTTTAGCACTTTCTATATACTTCGCATCACCATCAGTTACCTGCGGTGATAGTTGTCCTAAGATTCTGACAAACGGTAACGCCATATCTTCTTGCGTCATGTTTTCAAAACCTTTTTGTAGGTCATTGCCAAATAAGGCTACTGACCCTGTGTCTTTTTTCATTACTTCATTACTCATTACACATTCTCCATTAGTTATTTCCGGCTTATTTTAGTTTTATCTTTAATCCAAAGACTAAAGCTATCAGAAGGCATGTCCAAACCGGATTGGACACGCTCCTGATATAGAGCTGTCAACGTATTCCAAGCCACATCAGATTTCTGTTGTGGATTAAAACCATGATCAGCTGCAAGGTTAAGCATTTGCTCAGCCTTGTCATCTTCTCCTTTACCAAAAGATACAATGACATTGTTTTTAATAATGTCACCTAACCCTTGGTCACGAAGCCATTGTAAACAACTTTCCCTTCTTGCCTCATCTTTAGGAATAGTTGCTCTAAATTCTTTTTTAACAGAAACTTTAGAGCCATCAGATAATTTTAATTCTGATAAACCTTGTTCTGCTAACAGTTCTGGAATTACTCTAGAACCTATATCATCAGCTTCTGCTTTTTTAGCTTTTAACTGTTCTTCTAGTGCAGCAATCTCATCTTCTTTTGCTTTAAGCTTGACACATTCTGCAGCTATCGTCGTTATTTCTACATTATCTAAAAGATCTTTAGAATCATTTAGCATCATGTTTTGTACATCATTACTCATCTTTCTTCCTTCTAGTTATAAAAGTCTAATTCTAATGGGTAGTATCTATACTCTCTTCTATCCCATTTTAAAACATTAAACTTTCCGTTGGTTACATCACTTATAGCAATATTGCAAATCCCAATTATAATAGGATCCCCTATTGCTAATAAATAATCTTGTGGTCTAAAATCTTGTAAATTTTTTTTCATCTTTCTTATAAAAGGTTGTGTAGAATAAATTGCTTGTGACTCTGGTCCTGTATTTGGTAAACAAATAACAAGATAACCAAAATCAGATGCACTTAATATATTTATATTTGCCGGTGGTTGTTGTGCAACATAGACAAATTTTTCTTCGGGATTATTTTTATAAAATTCTAAAAATTCTCGCAAAGAATTAGGTTTATATAATTCAAATATTTTATTTTTCATTCTTAATTCTTTTTTCTTGACATATCTTGTATAGGAATTTATATCCTTGTCAACATAGAAAGAAGAAAAAAATGATAAATTATAAATTTAAAACTAAACCTTATGCACATCAATTGACTGCATTAGAAAAGTCGTGGGACAAATCAGAATATGGCTATTTTATGGAGATGGGTACAGGCAAATCAAAAGTACTTGTTGATAATATGGCTATGCTCTATGATAAAGGTAAAATAAATGGGGCGCTTATTGTAGCACCAAAAGGTGTTTATAACAATTGGTTTACTCAAGAAATACCAATACATTTATCTAGTCACATACAACCTACAATGGTACTATGGACTGCTTCAACATCGAAGACAAAGGATAAAGAGTATCAATCATTATTCGAAACAGGACATGACCTTCACATCCTTATTATGAATGTTGAGGCTTTAAGTACTAAAAAAGGTTTAGACTTTGCTGCTAAATTTTTAAGATCGCATACTACTATGCTAGCAGTTGATGAGTCTACGACTATAAAGAACCCTACTGCAAAACGTACTAAATCAATTTTGCAATTAGGTAAACAGGCTGAGTACAGAAGAATACTTACAGGTTCTCCTGTAACAAAAAGTCCTTTAGATCTATATACTCAATGTAATTTCCTAAATGAATTCTTACTAGGATTTGATTCGTTTTATGCTTTTAGAAATAGATATGCTCATATGATTGAAAGAAATTTTGGAGGTCGTAGAGTACAATTAGTAGGTAGTTATAAAAGACTTGATGAATTAGCTGATAATATTAAGGCTTTTTCTTACAGAGTTTTAAAAGAAGACTGTCTAGATTTACCAGATAAAATATATACAAAAAGAGAAATAGAACTTACTGAAGAACAAAGCAAAGCTTATGCAACTATGAAATCCGCGGCGCTCGCTCTACTAAAAGGTAAGATGGCTACAGCTCCTCACGTTCTGACACAAATGATGCGACTACATCAAATCACTTGTGGTCATTTAAAGAATGATGATGGCACTATAACTAAAATTAAAAATAACCGAATGAAAGAGTTATTAAGTTTGCTTGAAGAAGTAGAAGGTAAAGTCATTATTTGGGCTAATTATATTTATGATATTGAAAATATAGTAAAAAATATTAGCGAAGAATATGGAGAAGACTCTATTGTGCAATACTATGGAGCCATAAGTTCTCAAGATAGAGCAGATGCTATTAAAAAATTTCAAGATCCTAATTCTAATGCTAGGTTTTTTGTGGGTAATCCACAGACAGCTGGATATGGTATAACTCTAACGGCTGCTAATAATGTAATTTATTATTCTAATGGGTATGACTTAGAAAAAAGATTACAATCAGAAGATAGAGCACATAGAATAGGTCAGAAAAAATCAGTAACATATATTGATCTTATAGCACCAAAAACTGTAGATGAAAAGATAGTAAAAGCCTTAAGATCTAAAATGGATATTGCTAATACTATTATGGATGAGGATTGGAAACAATGGATTTAATAATTTTAAATGATGGCTTGTATCAATTGATACCAGTTACAAAAAAACTAATGGAAGGTATAGTCATAACTGCTGACATAGATTGTTTTGATTTATGTGACATACTTAGAATAAAATTAACAGGATATGTAGATATTTTAAACTTACATATAATGAATGATGGTAGTGGTAACTTTATTGGGTGTATGTGTAGATAGGATTTTCTAAGACAAAAGTATTTTTGCCGAAAATTACAAATCCACTAACCCCGTTTCTCGATTCAAAAATTTGTATTCTATTTTTGTAGTACCAAAATCATTTTTAATTTTGTTACAGATTTTCTCTACATCAAACTCACCACAACTATAAACATCAAACTGCATCAAAGCAGGAGAGGGTTCGTCCCATATATGCATAGTAATGTGTGATGTTTCAATAATTGCAACAGCAGTAATACCTCTGTTGCCTTCCATTTGACAATACTTAACATAAGGACCCATAAATATTTTCATATCTATAGAGTCAACAAATTCTTTCATCCACTCTGTTAGTTGTTCTTCGTCCACAGGCGGTCTAACTGCTTCAGCACGAATAATTAAGTGCTGATGCACTAACAAACTATTTTTCATAAAATTAACCTAAGACTTTGCCGTCTTTCCATTCCATATCTGGAAGGCCTTCAGTATATTTTTTCCCGTCGAAGGTCAACACTTGTTTTCTGTTTGAATCTGATTCGTGATAAGATATGTGAACCCAGCCTCCTGCTGGATCTTCTGGATCATAGTACTCCATGATTAATTGATCAAAGTCTACGTTATTTTGTAGCCAATAAGCTGTCTTAATATTAGGCACGCCAAATATTTCTAGGTCGACCGCCTGCCCCTTGGCATGTTGGCTGGTTTTTTTGGACCCTATTGCTTCGCAAAGCGCTTCTGAACGATAGCCTGATGTAATTGTAACTGGTTTGTCAAAGTGCGCACGCAGTGGTTCAAGAACTTCATAACATAAGTCTCCTAAACTTTTAATTTCTCCAGATCCTGGTGTGTTATCAATTCCCTTACGTTGCGCGGTCATCGATTTGGTCATCTCTTTTAATGTAAAATGTTTACTAAGTTGCATATATTCCTCCTATTTAAAAAATAAATCTATCACGAAAAGCGTAGTTGTGCCCGCAGCTACTAAGAGAACCCAATAGAACTTGTCTATCTTTCCGCCCAATTTCTCGACGTCTTCGTGAATATGTTTAAGATCTTGCTTATTTTTAGCAATCTCCTTTTTAATTCCTGTCATGTGTCCGTAAAGTGATATGATGTGTTCTCTTGTTGTTTTGGGTTCTATTGCCATAAATTATCCTTGAGGGAATACAGTTTTATATTTTTCGTTAGTAGGTAATTTATCAAAATTTAAATTAGTATTAGGTATAGATACATTAGCTGCACCTAAGAAATTGTTATTTACTTGAGGTGGAATAACAGCATTATAAATATTACCTGCTGCTTCTCCTAAACTGACACTAAATGGATTATCTAAATCTGGAAAAATATCTTCTCCCATAGGTATAGCTTCTAATACTTCAGCAATTCTATCTAATACTGGTTGTGCTGCATCTAATGGATTAGCTACTCCTAATGCATCTGCATTATATTGAAAAACTTGTGCTACTGCTTCAGAAACTGTGTAAGGTTTAAATGTTCCATCCGCTAAATAATCATAAGCAGTCCCCGCTCCTCGTTCTCCCATTGATGTTTCGACTGCCGTGTCTGACATTCCTAATGTTTTAGCAGCTTCTATATCTCTGTACATTATTTTATTACTTTCATACATAGCTCGGTTTGCATTAATATATGCATCTACTACTTCTGCTGGAGATACAGGGCCACCTTTTAATATTTTACTTGTAAATAATGATCGAGCATTTCTAACATTTTTTTGATACTCGTTAATTTTATATTTTATTCCTTTGTCTGGATCTACATCTACTGCTCTTAATCCAACTAGACCTGATAGTTCTTTACCTAATTTATAATCTTTACCGTATTTGTCATAACTTAATGCAGTGCCTTCAGGCATAGAAGCTTTAAACAATCTATTCATTTGTGAAGCATTAAATGGAGCTACTGCATCTATTAAATGCATCATTCTAGCCATTAATTTATTTCCTTCACTATCTGCTTCGTTATAGATTCTTCTACCACTTGCATCTAATCCTCCTCTACCTAAAATAGCAGTAGGTAAAACATCTTGTAATGCCTCAACCCATAAAGAACTTGTAATAAATGGAGAAGCTATTTCTTTAGTACCTTCTGCTAAACCTTTTACAAAGTCTCCCATAATTCCATTGTTATCAGTTCTACCAGAATCAATAGAGTTAATAACTCCTTGAATAGGTTTTAATAATAAATCGTAAGCATTCATTCTAGAGAAATCTATGTAAGATAATTTACCATCTTCATTTCTTATAGGTATTAAAGTAGAATTTTTAGACCATTTTGGTACGTATCTTCTTATAGCTTCTATCTCATCTTTAGTTACATCGTAAAGCATTGCAGCTCCTGTTGCAATTGAAGCTGGAACTACAGCCGTTGTTAAAGCCATACCTCTTAATCTTTGTTTCCCTATAGATTTATAAGGTTGAACAATGGCTCCACTTGGTAACTGAATTTTAAAATTAATTTCTTTTAAAGCAGTTTCAACAATGTTAGTTGAAGTTCTCATAATTTCTGCAGGGAAAGATACAAAGTTTCCAACAGGATATTTTCTTAAACCTTGTACAAAGTCAGAAACATATGCATAGTTAGGTACATTGTTTTTAACTAAATCAGCTGCTCTTCTTTCTAAAAATTCTTCATTAAATTTTCCTAAATTTCTAGTTGTACCATCATCTAAAACTTCAATAATATCATCACCTAATGCTAAACCTTTTTCATTAGGTATTTCTCTTAAACCTTTTTCTAATCTTGTTTTTTCTCCTATCCAACTAAATATTTTCCAAAAGTCATCTTCAGCTGTGTAGGCGTCTTGGGCAAACTTTTTACCACGAGACATTAGGTTAACTATATTATTAATAGTTCTACCTTCTAGTTTACTTAATGTTTCTCCAAACTTAACATCGCTTAATAGTCTGTTTAGATCTCCTTGTGATACGTTAGAGTTAACAACTCCAAGATCTAATAGTTTTCTATAAAAAGCTTGAGATTGAGGTGTAGTTTTGCCACCGAACGCAGGACCCATAGAAGAGTTCCATGCTTTTTTTAATGCACCAAATTCATTATTTAATAATACACCATTGGCTCCAGCAAAAGCCATTGCACTTAAAAAGTTACGAGCGTGAGTTACAGGACCTAATACTGTTTTAGCTAATTGAGCTCCAGCTTTAGGATAAAGAATAGCATTTTTATATAATAAATAACCTAAGTTAGATGACTCTTGAACTATATCTCCTTTAACTAATGCATCGGCATTACCTGTTAAAGCAAATTTACCATTTAAGTTATTACTAAGATCTGCACCTAAACTTTTTATTTCTCCTTCAGTTACACTTAAAGGTCTTACTCCTTTAATTGGAGTAGGATCTTGATTAAAAACCATTTCTACATAATCTCCTGTAGATTTTTCACCAGGTCTCATTACACCTTGTTCTCCACCAAAATATTTTTTAGCATCTTCTGCAGTATCTACTATTTCTGGAGCTTTAGGTCTTGCACCTAATCTTTCTACCGTCGCACCTTCGCCTATTTCGTCTACACTTTTTAACCAATCATCTACTAATTTTTTTTGTCTTGCTGAATTTAATATTATTTCTTGATTAACTTCATTTCTTATAACTAAGTTAGCAAGTCTATTAGTACCAGTAATTGCAGTGTTTAAACCATCGTTAGATTTACCTACAAGTTCTTTAAGTAATTTTTTTCTTTCAAATATACTACCGTCAGGTAATGTAATGTCATCTATTTGAGATAAATTTCTTCCTTCATCTAAATTTTTTGTTAACCCTTCTCTAAAATATTTTTTTCCTGCTTCACCTGGTCTATTAAAAGCGGAAAGTAAAGTGTCTTCACCTTGACCTAAAAGTTTAGGAGTTTTTCTAAAAAATATTCCACTGCCTTGATTAAGATTAAATCCTTTTTCTAATACAGCACTATTATAAGTATCTCTAATAATACCATTTATTTCATCTGGTGTTAAATTAACTCCATATGTTTTAGCTGCTCTATCTATTTCAGATGCAAATTCTTTAACAATAGGACTAGTTACAGGTAATTTTTCTAATACACTAATAGAACTTGTTTTATCTTTAAAAATTTTAGAACCCGCATCCATAAAATCTTTCATCTTACTTCCAGCTGAGTTTTTAAAATTAGCTAATTCTTTAGGAGTAAGCATTCGACCATAAGAACTAAATAAATCTGCCCATTTATTTCTTAATAAATTCATTTCAAATTTAATATTTTCTTTTACTTCATCTATCGGAGCACCTTTACCATAACTTTTACTGTTATCTAATTCTTTAGAAAAACTTTCAAAAGCATCGTCTGTTATATTACCAAATTTTAAAGTAAAGCCATCTTCCATTAATGAAGCAGCGTCATCAATTATTTTTCCATCTTGTGTTCTACCGGCCATAACTTCATCTAAAGTAAAACCAGACTCTTTTCCTTTTCTAGTTAACTGTTTTGTTTCGTAGATAGGATTTTCTAAACCATCTAATAAAGTTTTATTTAAAGCTTCTCTTTTTTTAGATAATTCTTTTATACCATCATCACTAGCAAAATACTTTTCCATTTTAGGATAAAGTCTATAAAGTTGATTTTCTATTGTATTGGCTGCATCCATTCCTAGTCGTTTATTACTATCAACACCAGTTCTTATAGCGTCGGTTGCTTCAAAAGTAACTGTTCCTTTTTTACCTCTTTTACTTAAATTACCAAATAAATCATTCCAATATTTTTCCATAGGATCTGTAATAACTCTACCGGTATCTGTTGGACCTTTTCTTAATCTATTAAAACCTACACCTCCTAAACCAATAGCTGAAGTAAACAATCCACCCTCTACACCAAATTTTAATCTATTAGATAAATCTCTACTTGCTTTTGTTCTTCCACTACCACCTCTTTCTCTATCTAGTTTGGTAGGTCCACCTATAAAATCTCCTAAAGTTCCTGCTTGATCTACATCACCAACAAATACACCTTCAGCAACTCCACCTAATCCTGCACCACCTGCGTATTCTAAAAATTTTCCTTTTTTATTTAAAGCTAATTCTTGTACTTCTTTACTAATAGGAGCAACATTAAATTTAGTAGCTTGAGGCACACCTTTAGAAATAGCTTCTTTACTTAATCCAGCTCCACTTAATGTATAGTAATTACCGTTTTGTTTTGCAGCGAGTGCTGCTTTAGTTAAATTTTTACCAGCTTTAAAAGCAATACCACCTGGAACTCCAATATTAACTATAAGCTCCGCGATCCGTCCAGCTGCAGTCGCTTCTGCCGCTTCGTCAAAAGGATTGATTGTATCAAAGAATTTTTCTACACCTGCCGCAGTATTTGTATTTAAACCTAAATCAATTAAGTTTGCTCCTAAAGAAAAAAATCCTTCAGGTATTTTAAATACACCTGATGCTATACCTGATAATGTAGATCTAATAACACCAATATCATCATCTCCACTACTTAAAGAATCGTCTACGATAAATCCTGAGTCTTTTAAACTTGCCATAGATTATATTCTCCTTATGTTATAAATAAATTGGGAACTTCTGTAACAATATCTCCTACTCTCTCAACCAGCATTTTTCCACCTTTGTAAGTTACAATATTTATACCTTCAAAAAATTCAGTAGCATCTAATACAGCTACTTCATTTTTACTTTTTTTACTAAAAGTTTTAGTATTAATTTGTTGACCTGGCATTTGTATGGTTAAGACACCTTTAATAACTTGAGGATCCATTCTACCTTTTTTACCTTTAAGTACATTTTCTGAATAAAAACTTAAAGCTTCTTGAAAATCCATATTAGAAATATCTTTAGCAGCTTTTTGAGCATCTAATGTATAATCAACTCCAAATTTAGTTTTTTCTAACATCATCTCCATGTTTTCTTTAGATCTCTTACCGGCGATGTAATCATTAATAGCTAAACTTGCTGCAGCTTGATTAATTTTTTCTGTTCTACTAGGGCCAGCCATAGCTTCTGCACCAATGTATTGTTGAAATTTTTCACCTACAGTATTACCACCGGAACCTGCAAATCTTAATAACATATCCGATACATCTTTACCTCTAGCTTCACCTTCACCTAATAGTTCTGCAAACAATGCTTTATCTTTTGCTACTTGTTCTTTCATAGTTAATTCTTTTGGTTCTTCAACTTTAGGTTTTGTATATTTCATGTTTGGATCTCCACCACCAGGAGGTCCTTCTATTCCTGTTGGTGAATCTGTTTGTTCTTTTAATAAAGCTTTTAATTTACCATCTTTATCATAACCTTGTTCGTATACTTTCATCATTTTAGATGTATATGTAGGATCAAAAATTTGTCTTAGTCTACCTTCAATAGGACCATATCCTTCTTGTTCATAAATTACTTTATCTACATCTTGTGGTCTTGTCACATATTCTCCAGCTAAACCAAAAGAAACAGCAGGAAATCTTTTTATTCCACTTAGAGCAAGTCCTCTACCTTTATCAACAACTTTAGGACCATATTTTTTAAGTGCTTCCATTATTCCTGCTTCACTAAATTTAGGAGATTTTAAAAAACTTTTAGATTTATTAAATAAATTTTTTGTTTTACTTGTACCTGTTTTAACTTTATCTTTAGCAGCTTGAACTACCGATGCTCCTGTAGTACCTGTACTACCTGTACTACCTGTAGTAACTCCTTTATTAAATATTTTATTATATATATCAGCAGGTATTGTAGACATAGAAATTTTACCAGCATATCCACCTGGCTCATCTACTAATCCTCTTTTAGGTTTACTAGTTAAACCACTAGCAATACCTTTTCCATAGCTAGAAACTTTACCACCACCTCTAAACATTGGTCTATTTAAAATTCTACTCATTATCCAAACAATCCTAATTTGCCCATAATACCTGCGCCACCTGCTGCTCCTGTTAAGAAGTTAGTCATAGGACTAGCTGGTGCTGCTGGAGGTGCGTAACCTACAGTTTGCGAAGCAAAGGCTCCTGGTTGTATTTGTGCTAGTTGTTGTCCAACTAAACCTAATCTTGTAAAGTCTTCAAACTCTGCTTCTCTATTTGCAATTTGTGTTGCATCTAATTTAGCTTGTTCAAATCCTTGTTGTGCTTGACCCAATGCTTGTTGGTATTGACCTAAACCTTGTTGAGCTGCAAGGTCTCCTGCTCTTGCTTGTTGTGCTTGATTGAAACCTTGATTTAATAATTGTGCTTGAAGACTAGCTCTGTTCATTTGATTGTTTCTCATAGCTTCAGCTTGCATAACACCTTCTCTACCACCACCATAAGCACCTCTAGATATAGCTGCATCTCTTAAACCTGTTTGTTGTACTGCTGCGTTTCTATCAAACTCTGCTAATGACGCATCAATAACTTGTTGTTGATAAGGCGACATGTAAGAAGCAATAGAACCAGCCACATCCGCGCCCCCCGCTCCTGTACCCGTTAATGCACCTAAACCAGCCGCGGCTGTTTCTGGTGCTGTCTGTAAAGCATTTCTTGCTGCAACTTGTGGAGCATATGTTGCTGTGTTAATTGCTTGTCCACCAAGTGGATCTAATTTTTTAAGGAACGCTGTAAGCGAACCTTCTAGTGTTGGGTTTACAAGTTGCCTTGTTTCTGTTACTGCCATTATGCTCTAGCCTCCAAACTATTCATTAAATCATACATACGTTCTGCTCCTTTATTTACACTACCACCACCGGCAGCTCTAACAGCATCAGCTGTCATTACAAATTCATTTTTACTTACTCTTGCTGGAACGTCGTCTGCTCGTTCCTTAGATCCCATAGGTATCATTCCTCCACCTCTATAATCCATTTCCATACCTTGAGGTAATACACTTCCACCCATGTTATAACCCATTATACCACCTTGTGCAGCCATTTGTGTAACAGACTCTTCTGTTATACTTTCTGACATTGGCATTGGTATTCCAAACTCTTTATAAAAATCTGATTGTATTTCTAATATTTTATCTTGATCTCCTGCGTTTATTGCTTCTTCTAACAACATATAAAAATCTTGTTGTCTGCTAGCTACTAAATCACTTTTTTCTTCTACATTACCAATAGCTTCTTCAATTCCACCAAAGTTTGGTTTAGTAAAACTTGCCTCTGCAAAAATATCTGTAATACCACCACCTCCTGCATAACCTACTCTACCACCATTTCTTAAACCTAACTCTGCTAATGTACTTTCAATTAATTCTTCTGGATGGTTGTAAGCTCTCATAGCTGACAAGATGGCTGCTCTTCTACCCTCGTCAGTTCCTAAAGAACCTTGTTCTAAATTGTAATCTGCTAAAGCTTGTTCATACGCTTTCATTGCTTCAGCTGCTTCGTATCTCATACCTTCAGCAGTACCCATTGAAAAAGGTAATGCGCCTGCACTAATTATATTTTTCATTGTTAATTCTTTTCCACCTGGTCTTAATATATCTCCTGCTTCTCCAACAAATTCTGAACCTCTAGCTAATCCTTCTAAACCAAAGTTTTTAGCCTTATCTAAGAAACTTAAATTACTTGTATCAAACCCACCTTTTAAAGCATCTGAATATACCCCTGGAGCTATTTCTGTTCCTGTTGCTGGTATACCTTGATTTTTCATTCCTCTAAATCCTTTAGCTGCACCTTCAGCTCCCATTGCACCTTGTAAACTTGCAAGTCCTAAAGACATTGCATTAAGATCTCCTTCATTACCTTCTTGTGCTAATTGAGATAAAGCATTAATACCACCACTAGCTATTGCTCTTGATATCATAGGGTTAGATAAAATACCAGAAGTCGCCCCAAACGTCATTCCAGCTGGTAACATATAAGGTGCAAATGCGGCAGCGTAAGGAAGTAAAGGTTTTATTTCATTAGGTACTATCTTGTCTAATACCTTTGATACTGGTTTAAATATTTTTTTAAAGAATCCCATATTTTATTTATATTATATTGTTGAAAAGCAAGTTCGCAAGACTTGTATATAGGCGATTGTACCACAATTTACTAGAGTTTTCATGTCTAGTCAACTAACTTACATCTCACTAGATCCACCAAGAGGAGGCATTTCTGCTATTTTTATCTCTACGTCTCTCTTAATATGATCTTTAGTAGTGCTTGTATGTGGGCTGTTAATATCATCTTCTACTTCTTTTTCTGAAAGATACTCTCTGCCAGTTTCCTTATGTGTAATAGTTAGTATTACTTCAGGTGTAATTACTGGTATTGTTTTACCATCTATTTGTTTTTCATATATTTTTTCTGATTTTTGTTTAACAAATGGCATTATAAATCCTCTCTGTTTATTTCTAATATAGATGCCGTAACAAATATTCTATCTGCATCTGCAGCTGTTACTTGTAATACTTCATCTTCCATCATAATTAAAGGTTCTGTCAATAGTTGTTCAGATGTATTAGCAGTAACTCCTTTAGTATTAAATAAAGTAAATTTACTACCGGATGCTGGATCTGCATCAAATAAATCTACAGTAATAGTTGTATCACTACCACTATCACTACTAACTAATAATGATTTTACAATAGCTCGTGAATTATTAGGTACTGTATATAAAGTAGTAACTGTATTAGTTGTTAAATCTAATTTAGAATTTTTATATATATTTGCCATTTAATTTACAAACCAAGTAAATCTTTCTTGATCTTCTTTTAATTGTGTTAGGTATGTAGCATTTAATTGTTCTACAATCAAACTGATAGATCTGTTAATTTGTCTTTGATTATCTTCACTATATTCTTTTCTAGGTTCTGGTAATCTTACTACAATTTTTGTCATTATCCTCTCCTTCCATCGGGTTGTATATCTACTTGAAATGTACCAAATCTCCAAGACTCGCCAGCTGCTGTGTTAGCTAGTTTTAAATTTGCATATCTTCCTCTTGCTCTAGTATCTACTTTTGTAGTAGTTGATGTAATGGTAAAAGGACTTAATGCAGTTTTTTCATCATCATCAGCAGGAAAATCTTTAACTGAAATAGTTACTTGATTATTACCTATTAATACTTTGAAGTTAGGTAAAAATCTACGCATAGCTAAAAACACTTCACTTTGATTTGGTTGTAATGAAAAACTAAATGATTGAATAAAAGACTCTAAAGCAGTTGTACTTCCGTCTGGATTAACTTGATCTGTGCCTGTTTCTTGTGCAAAATAAGTTGTATTACCTAAACCTGATTGACCTACAACTACAGGAAAAGTTCCTGTCCCTGTGCTATTATAAGCAGTAGCATAAGGTTGAGGATAAATAAGAGTATCCATCCAAGTTGTTCTATTAAAGTTAACATTTGTATTTGTAACCCACGTTCCTAATGGTGGTTGTTTTGCTTCACCATAGTTATAAGATACAGATCTATTATTAAACTCAGATCCAGCAGATGGATACCACCAAATAACTTCTGTAAATAAATTATTTAATCCTGCATTTACTTGTTGACCTTTAGTAGTATCTACATCATCAAATACATAATCTTCTACACTACAAGGTAGTGAGTTAACTGTACCATCAAATGCAAAGAAACCATTGTTAGACATCCAATAAGCAACACCATCAATCTCAACAGCTGCATTTTTACCAATCAATCCACAGTTAGTACCTACTTGTTCAAAACCAAATGTAAAAGGTGCACCTACAAATTTCATTGTATACAATGCATTGTTAGTCCATATCAAAATATTTTCTTTAGCGATCAACGATCCGACAATTTTAGTTCCGTCTTGTAATCTTTGTGTACCTGCAGAGTTAGTAGCAAGTGGAGTAAATTGGTTTAATTGTTCACCTGTTGAGAATCTAATAAACATATCATCTTGTGTTGTAGTATCTCCAATAGTTGTTTCTGTTCCCATGTGAATTAAGTGTCTAGTTGTAGGTGATACTAATGTTAATCTTGATGCAGTAGGATTACCTACGGCTTCGTTAGGTTGTCCCCCTAAAGTATTAGAAGATGTTAGTGTACCTAATGCAGTCCAATATTCTGAATTTTCTACGGAACTTGATCCTGGAGACAGAGTAGTTCTAGATGCTCTTACACTTAATCTAGAAGATGCGGATGCATCCCACGCATAAGTTTTACCGTTAGCAATAGTTGCAATTAATACATCACCCCAATTTGTTAAAGACCAAAGACCCGGTTCTAGTTGTACCGTAGAAGCATTTACTGCTGATCCCCAACCATTAAAGTTAGTAGCATTGGTAACTGTTTCACCATCGCTATGTGCTTGACCATTAGAAGTTCCAGTTGTTGCTGTTCCTAATGCACCTCTGGTAATACCCGTTAATTCATTACCAGCTACACCTGTATAAGTTATTAATTCATTTTCTACAGCAATTGTACCAGCTGTTGGAAAACCTGTTGTAGATGTTAATCTAATTTGTGTAGCAGAACCATTGTTACCTGCTGTATCTGGAGCCAACGCTCCATCTAAATCATTAGATAAAACACCCGTTACAGTTCCACCCCATAATCCAGCTCCATATCCATAACCATAGGATTGTGCACTAGGACCAATACTTGCAAAAGGTTTAACTGTACAAGAACTTCCAGAAGTTAAATCAGAACCACCACCATTAGCTTCTGCTGATGGAGATGTAATAGTAAATGTAGTTGATGAGGGTACTGTTATAACTTGACAAATTTTATCTTCAAAGTTTGAAGCAGCAATACTAGAACCTGTTGGCATAGTTACTGCATCTAATTCAACCATATCACCGTCTATTAATCCATGCGCAGTGCTTGTGGTAATTGTAATTGCTGTTCCTCTAGTGGTGCTTGTAGTAAGTGTAGAACTAGTAAACGTAGTTAATACTCCTGCATTGTTATCTACAAAAGGAGTAATATCAAAAAGTTGTCCTTCAAAATATATAAGTAAAAATTTATCTGTACCAATAGCCACATATCTATTTCCTTCTTTATCTACAAAAGAGTGTTGTGCTCTTGCTACACCTTGCATTGTATCTGTAAGTAAAGAAGACCAACCACCTATTTTTTCTGGTAGTCCATATCTAAATCTAGCAAGATCTGAATCGACCCAACGGCCTGCAGCTCCAACACTAGTATCTTGTTTGTCTATTCCGGGAGCAAACTTTATTTCAGTGAGCATCTACTTGCTCCTATGAATTCGTTGATTGTTTTTGCCAGCCTTTAGTTGCATTAGTATATACTAAAGTTACTGCTTGATTGTTAGTAGATAAAGTAAGATTAGAAGCTGCACCTTGAATAGGAGAACCATTTCTATCTACAGTACAATTGTTAGAAGCAAATCCTCCACTTAATGATGCATCCATTACAGTTACAGTATCACCTCCACTTGGCGACGCTGGTAAAGTAACTTGAATTGTACCTCCACCACCATTAGATGTTTCACCAAATACTACATCACCATGAACTGCAGTGTAAGGAGTATTAGTTCCTGTTTGAACTTGTACATTTCCTTGATTTAAAATTCCTGCAAGTTTCATAGAATTTGCAGTAGTACCATCTGTATAAAATACACAAGTAGATCCTACAGGTACAGGAACAATTCCTGTTCCCGATCCACCTACATTTTGTACACCAATAGTATAATTACTATTAGATCTTGTTGTACTATCTTTAACTATAA
>WLWF01001239.1_pt1 | contig 21712 bp, 43 predicted proteins | sample 6718331 | NCBI WGS metagenome assembly WLWF01 (sample SAMN12718692, study PRJNA515312) | sponge metagenome | isolation source: marine sponge | host: Mycale hentscheli | place: New Zealand: South Island, Marlborough, Capsize Point | collected 2003-05-01
AGCTCACGGCAAACAAAAGGTGTGAGAAGAGATCCTAATCTTATACTAAAATAATATCCTTGACAAGCCTTGTTTTATTATTATACATTCCCATATATGAGAAGATATAACAATCAAAGAAAGGAAGTAAACAATGGCAGATCCTGCTAAATTTAAGTCTGTATCGGTATCGGTAGCGACTTATAAAGTATTAAGATTTCTAGGTGATGGTAAAATTACAGATGCAGATTTAACTGTAAGTAAAACTATAGAAAGTCTAGCAAAAAAAGAAGGGAAGAAACATGGATACAAAAATGGAAAGAGTGAGTAAAACAATTTGTCCACAATGTAAAGGCAATGGCTATGTCAGAGCTTTGTTAGAAGAAGGTAAAGAAGAGTTTATAGCAGATTGTAACAGGTGTGATAATCAAGGAGAGTTGTATGAAACAAGACAGTCTATTTCCGGAGTTAGATAAAATAGAATACAATGATGAATATAGAGTAGATATTTCTACTCTACCTTCTTCAGAATTTAGAAAAAATAAATTATCAGAAATTCCTAAAGAAAAATATTACATTTACAAAACAGGAGGAACTAATCCTTTTATAAAAGATGGTAAAAATGATTATCCTGTTATTAAAAGTTTTGTATCCAATTCACCTAAAGTTTTAAAGTTATACTCAGGAGGTAAATCTGCTATTTATCCAATGTACAATTTAAAACCCGGTTATGAAAGTATTAGTTATAAACTGTACATTCATATACTTACTGCACTTGCTTTTATCATAAATGATAATATTAATAAAAAAACTTTAGTTAATCATATAGATGGCAATCCATATAACTATCATTTATCTAATTTAGAATGGGCAAGCCCACAACAAAATTCTTTAGATAGAAGAACTGACTTAACTAATTTAAAAGAACTTAATAATTTAGCATTTAAATTTTATGATACAAAGAAAGGAAAAAAATAATGAAAAAAGAAGATTATCCGTGGAACGAAAAAGAAAGTAATATGACTGAAAAAGAATGGAACGAACATAAAGATTGGGTATTTAGTTTTGTTGGAGAAACAGTTACAAAAAAACGTGTACTACATTAAGTATGAAACATAATAATAAATTTATATATCCAAAAACAGTGCGAGAGACCATAGATGGTAAACGTCATTACAATATTAATGACAAAGAAAAATTGCCAAGTGTAACTACTATCTTATCTAAAACTTCTACTAAAGAAAAAGAAGAAGGATTAAGAAAGTGGCGTGAAAAAATGGGTGAGGAGAATGCAGCGCGGATCGTGGATGAGGCAGCAGCTAGAGGTACAGCTATGCACAAAATTTTAGAGCGATACGTTGGTGAAGAAGGTTATTTAGATTTAACAGCTGTTGGTAAACAAGCTCACAATATGGCCATGAGAATTATAGAGCAAGGTTTATCTAATATTACAGAATATTACGGACTAGAAGCAACACTTTATTATCCAAATTTATATGCAGGTGCAACGGATATGATTGCTTTACATAAAAATGAAATGGCTATTGTAGATTTTAAACAAACTAACAAACCTAAAAAAAGAGAATGGATAGATGATTATTGTTTACAACTTGCAGCGTATGGTATGGCTCACGATTATGTGCACAAAACACAAATTAACAAAGCTGTAATTATGATGTGTAGCAAAGACAATTACTATCAAGAATTTATTATTGAGGGAGAAGAATACAGAAAATATAAACACAAATGGTTAGAGAGGGTAAATCAATATTATGAACAGAAATCTAAGATTAGACGTGATGATGCAGAAGTTGAACAATCTATCTAATCAAATAAAAAAATGTGAAGAATTTGGTATGAAACAACTTTGGACAGATAAATGGTATCAATTAGTTAAACAATATGCTGAAGAAATTAAAAATAGTAAAAAATAAAATTTATGAATTTTTATGCGTAACTTTATACTTTGCTTGCATATTTTTAATGTTGGTTTATTTTGTAATTTATTTTGTAATAGAAAATATAATGAGAGGGATTAAATGTTTGATAAAATAATATACGAATTTTTATATTGGATTAATGGTGTATCAACTAAAATTACATCATGGTCTTGGTGTAAATTATATAGCAATAGAAAAGAAGGCTACGGATATAAAAAAAGAAAATGAAAATTTATATAGGTTATGATAGTAAACAAAAGATAGCTTCTAAAGTGTGTGAATATTCATTACGACATCATAGTAAAAATTTAGATATTGATTTTCTTAAACTTACACAGCTAAAAAAGAAAAAATTATATTGGAGACCTTATAAGAATCAATCAACCGAGTTTACTTATTCTAGATTCTTAATACCTTATTTACAAAACTACAAAGGTTGGGCCTTGTATTGTGATAATGATTTTTTATTTGTACAAGATGTAAAACATTTAATGAAACTACAAAACAATAGTAAAGCCGTCTTGTGTGTGAAACATGAATACAAACCTAAAAGTAAAATTAAAATGGATAATAAAAAACAAATTAATTATGATAAAAAAAATTGGAGCTCTTTGATGTTAATTAACTGTGAACATCCGGACGTAAAAGATGTTGATTTATCAATGGTTAACGAAGAAAGTGGAGAATATCTACATCAATTTGATTGGTTAAATGACAAAGACATAGGATCTATTCCACATAGTTGGAATTGGTTGGTCAACTGGTATCATACCGATAAGGGTGATGGCCATCCCGATGCACTACACTTTACGGAAGGTGGACCGTGGATCGTTGACAGCGAATATAAACAAACATGGTTAAACTATAAAAAACAAATGGAGAACGATAAATGAGTATGCGTGTAAGAGAACTACAACAGTATCTTGGTAAGTTTACCAACAATGAAAAAGGTACCGTGATATCAGATTGTCCTGTCTATATTGAAACACAAGACGGACATTTAGAAGAGATTAGAAGAATAGAATTACAAGAAAACAAAATTGTAGGAGCACCGGAACCAGCAAGGTTAGTATTTAAGACTGAAAATATTCAAAGATGGCGGTCAATTACATACAAACAGAGTTAAAGAATCCTAAGGGATAGGGGTGGAAGCTAGCGTGGAAGCCCCATAAAAATTTATTTTAGGGGTTGACATACAGTATATATGGGATTATATAGTATATAACAAATAGAAAGGAAAACAATGAAAAGACCAAGAAGAGACAAAGAACACATGGCAATACGTAGAAAAAATAAATTCGAAGATCGTTATGCTAAAGGCATACACTTTGACATAAGAAACAAAGGATGTTGCTTTGTAACAATGCAAACAAATGCAGGTACATTAGAAGTTTATATAGATTCTATGGATGGTTTAGAAGATCCACCACACGTTAGTGTAACAGTAGCAGGTAGAAGTGGAAAAGAAATACTTTTGAAAGGAGTTATATAATGGCTGAAATGAGAGATGAACACTTTGAAGTTATAAGTGAGAATAGAGCAAAACGTTATGAAAAAGATAAGAAAGAGTTACAACATCAAGTAATGGATCTTGAGATGGCATTACATAAGATTAAGGAGGTTATAAAAGCATATGAAAACAGTAACAATAACAAGTAAAGATATAAGCGCCAAGCAATGGTCTAATTTAATGTTAGAACTAAATCTAATAAAGAAAGCTTGGAAACCATACGCTACCCTTGATATGAAGGCTAAAGGCCTACAAAACATAATTAAATGGGGCACTTCAACTAACTTTACCAAACACCGCGATGATTGATCAATTGTGTTCTAATTGCGGCGCGGGGAGCGTGTGCCACCATAAGAGAAATGTTAGGGGCATTAGTTTTTTTTTCTATCACAAATTAGTCGGTGGCACAGTGGCACAAAGGGTGTTTTTGGCTTACTAGTGTTGGTATTAGCGAATAATAGCTGTGCCAGAGGGTCTATTTCCAGTGGCACACCATGGCACAAATGACGTCTTTATTGACTTATTTGCAATTATGCCGTGGCACACTATGTTCATTATACGCCATTTCTATGTACTCTGCGCGCGGGAATTTTTTTGTTTTTTAAAAAAATAAAATTGCCTAAATATTTCCCTTATAGTAAAACCAGATATGCCAAAAAAACGAACCAAAAATAGAAAGACTATTCCTCTCAATACTAAGTCTTTAGGAAACGATATATCTGCATATCCATTTGTTGAAATACATTGGCTTGATATACAAGGCGATGCAGGTTGGAGTGATACAAAAGATTTAAAAAAAGAAGAATTACCTGTTTGTGTATCTAAAGGTTATTTGTTAAGTCAAAGCAAAGGCATTACTAGAATATTTACTGATTATATTCAAAACAAAGACAAGCCTACGTTTGACACAATAGGCAATACATGCATAATTCCTACTGCAGTAATTAAATCTATTAAAAAATTACATTAATGAAAATATTAAAAGCAAACAAACCTGAAGAAGGTAAGACACCTATAATTATTGCTTTATCTGATTTATCAAATTTAAAATTAAGAGATTATTACGACCCTGAAACTATGAATGGTAGGACTAAAAGATATAATAGTTATTTAAAAGATTCTTTTGACAAAAAAGGTATGGATGATCCTATAAAAATTACTCGTGTTGACAATGGTAGATGTAATCCTTACATTAAAGTTCCCAAAGGAGGAAACAGATGTCATTGGGCTAAACAAAATGGTTACACACATATAGAAGCTTATTGGCTATGAAAAAAAACCCTACACTAATTAAGAATATGCCTTATGTTAAACATGACCAAATACCTCCAGTTAAAGGACCAGATTCTCAAGGGATTAAAACACCTATACAACAGCCAAAAAGATTTAAAACTATCCTTACTGTTTCAAAGCCAAAGACTTAATTTATTGTTTCTGTTTTTTTTAGGTTTTCAAGTAGTTCTGATGGTTCTTCTTCTACTATTTCTGCTTCTGCATTAAGTAATATTTTGTGATCATCTAGTATTCTTTTCATTTTATCTTGTAGCTCATCTTCACTCATATTGTCTAAATTACCTGTCATAACTAATTTTTGATCTACATATAATCCACCAGCTTTGCCTCGTGCAACTTCAGCATTAATTGCAGCCGACCACGCTCCTTTTGCTGTAGCTTCATCTCTCAATTTAGCCAGCTCACCTAAATGTCTTTCAAATGTAATGCCGTGTTTTTCTTGTACTTCGGCTCTCAACTCACCAATATACTGAACAACTAACGGAGATATTTTTGGGTTACGAAGTTCACTAGCTGCTTGTCTTGGTCTAGTTTTATATCCAGCTTGTAATGCACATTCTGCTGGCGACAGTCTCCCCTCATTGTAAATAAGCAATTCTGCAAATTTCATTTGACGTTCTGATAATTTTCTTGGCACTCCCATAATTTGACTTATATCGTAACATAACGTACAAGTCAACCAGATGAGAATCATTCTAAAAAGGCTTTGCGTACGATGAATCCAGAGACTAAATTGTGGAAACTTTTAAAGAAAAATACACCTGAAATTAAGTGGTCAAGGATAGAATCATGGGCTGTTCCAGGTATACCTGATTTACTTGGTTATCATGATTCATGCGGATTTTTTACAGTTGAGCTTAAAGTAACATCTACTAAGAAAGTTAGGTTTAGTCCTCATCAAATACTGTTTCATTCAACTCATACAAAACGGAATTTCATATTAGTTCAACTTTCCGAGAAGGCCTCTTCTCGGTCCATAAAACTTTATGGAAGCTCCTCGATCCTCGGTCTACTGACCGACCATCGTGAAACGCCTTGCTTGGCGCTTGATGATTGGGCCCACATCAATCGCTTGTTGCTTGACGCTTGCTGCTCGTAGCTTGTGGCTTGAAGCTTGTGGCTTGTCGCTTAACTGGGTTGGTTCGAAAGCTTGTGGCTTGCTGCTTGAAGCTTGTAGCTTGTTGCTTGAGGCCCGAACCAGGCGCACGCTCGCACTCACCGTCGTGAGCTCTTAAGCTAATGGCCTGATCCAGTATTCCACGCGGGAATTCTTTAAAGTTCATATAGTTTTAATGCTTCTCTAATCATATCCGCAATTTGGTATTCATCACAGTATATATTATCTTTATTAGCTTTCAATATACCCTCCAGCTCTTCGATTAATTCTTCTTTGTTTTTAGTGTTTTCCATATGAAACCACCTTTACTGAAGGATCCCAGCACGCTCGACAGTCTCCACACTTGCCGCCCTGCGATGGTGCGGGACAGCTGGCGCCTTCAGTTACCACCATAGAAGAATTGGGCCAGCTGCTGTTTTCTTGTCCAATCATTGGAGGTGAAAACCTGATTACAAGGTTAGCTGGTTTTCTGTCCAAGTGGTCCTTGATCCACGCTTCACGGGTTGGCATCCAGTGCTTAGTATCCGGCGTTGCTTCACATACTTCAAAAATTTTGTTTAGGTGCTCCAGGTTTTGTACATCTCCTGCATCATGCCATCTAAAATATTGTTGTCTTTTAATTTGTACAACAAAAGCTTCAACCCATAATTTATTAGTGAGAGTTTTGAGTCTCACATATTGAGCCGCTTTAATTGCTTTGTATCTTGTGTAGTTACCCTTCAGAGCGTAACACATAGAACAAACTGAATTTTTAATTTTTCTTAATTTAGATCCTGTCTTGCATTCCCACGCTGGCAAGCTGTAACTTAAACCAGGCATTTTTGAGGTTCTAGTCATACTTCCTGTATATTGTTGTGCTTCTTTTACTTTCATATTATCCTTTCTGTTTACTCTTATATAATCCCACAAGTACTATTTGTCAAGTGCTTGTAGCTTGACGTTTGCCGCTGCTTGTGGCTTGTTGCTTGTTTCATATAACCGGCCGCGCTCGATGATCAGTCGACTCAGCGCGGCCGGCAAAACTCCACCTATAAAGAGGGCTGCCAGAGGCACGCCATATGGTCGGTTGTTTATCATTAGCAGGACTCATACAGCATAATCTTAAGTGAAGCCCGGTGACAATTGTTTAACGTCCGGACAGGGCTTAACCTGTATGGGTCCAGCAAATAAGGGATCAGGGCAGGTTGTCTGTGTATCCCTGCCGAAGATCCTACTTGCTTTTGCCGGTGCAAGTCCCGTTAAGTTTTATTGTTTTGTTTCAGCGATAAAACTTCAAATGAGGCTGAGATATAGCTATAAGATATTATGGGAACTATGTCAAGCGTTAAATTAATTTTTTTTGCTATTGACATATATATTTATATATGATAGAATATCCCATATCAACAGAAAGGATAACATGGAAAACGACAAACATTTTACAATTAGTTATTATGCAAAAAAGCATAAGAAACATATATCAAGACAGGCAAAATGGGATAGTCTTTGTAGATATTGGACAAGTAAGCAAGGCAAATCATTAATAACTTATTTTGATATTGATGCAAATAACTATCGTACTTGTAGTGGCAATTATAGAATAAGATTTTAGTTGACATGAATTTATATATAACATATAATCCCATATATAACAAACAGAAAGGACACAATGTCTAAAATAAGAATGAATACAGAGTTGCGAAACAAACTCTTTAATAAAATAAAAAATGTCTTTGAGAATGAGGACACACAAGAACGAGAGGGCTATCTTCAAGCAAGAGAGCAAGTTGATTATGAATATAATATTGCACACAATCTTGCACAAGAAGTTGTTGAGAGAGCATATCCACCAGAAGATGTTTCTGTTCTTAGAACTTTCAAAAAAAAATATGGAAGTCCTTGTGATGTTGTAGCAAAAGATAAATGCTTTTATTTTGCACACCAAGAGGGTGTTGATGATGAGGGCGAACCGACAGAAACTAAATCTCATTTTGATTTTGGTTTGTTTGGTAATCTAAATGGTAGTGAGTATAGTAGTGAGGAGGGTAGAAAGTTTGCAGTTGCATATTACCGAGAAGATTTAAAAGCTATGGATTGCAACCCAGATATCTATGCACAACAAAATGACAATAAAGATAATCCACATAAAACAAAACATGTTGAACAATGTATGAAAGCATTAGGTCATAGTGGTAGTGGTAATTATAATGGTGGCGATCATATTGGTATGGCAAAAACTTTTGATGACCAATACTATCTTGATGTAATTGGAACATCTTATTGCAGATCAAGAGCAATAGCATGTACTAAAGATGAGTATTCACTTTTTGAAAGGTGGAGGATTGCAAAAGGTAATCTAGTTGTTAATCATCAAAAATGGATTGATACAATTATGAAACAATGCGATCAGTTAAAGATTGGATTGAAAGCATACAGATATCTAAGCGAGGGTATTGAACTTGCAACTGAACTTGGAATACAAGTTGATGAGGCTGAGTTAATTAGAACTAACTCAACAGGTTTGACTATTTACAATCCAAGTAATCTAGCAAGTATGATCAAGGGTATGAAGAACAAAAATCAATCAAGAGAGGCTAAGATATTGGCAAGAAAACAATATGAAGAAAGCATAAACTAATACTTGACAATAGTATGGGATTAGTATATAATCCCATACATAACAGAAAGGATAACATGAACGCAGACTCAATAGCAAGACTACTAATGGTACTAACAGGCTTTGTATTAGCAATGTTAGGTGTAATAGTTTTTATACATGGCGAACACTATTCAATAGGAATATTAATTTCTTTTGCCGGTGTTGTGTCAATGTTTGGGGGGTTGCCAGATAATGCCTAACAAACATTTTTGCCAAGGACCAAATTGCCATACACAAACAACACAAGATAGATTTCTAAAATCTAGAGGTGTGGTCCGAGGTCGTTATGCATATGCAACAATGGACAGAACACCTAATCAATATGGTTGGACACCCTCAGACGCAGATAGATTTTTCTGTGGTCAACGATGTAAAATGGAATGGCTAGAACTTAACATGGATAATGTTGAACAAGGTCGACCGATTGAGTTTATCAGACACAGACGAGAGAGCCAAGGATATGCCAAGATTAAGAACGAGGATCGTTGGGGTGGACAATATAATATTGAAAGGGTTGACAACGGACAGATAGTAGAGTAGTATAAGAATATCTAACAGAAAGGATAACAATGAGTAAATTAAAACAAGAAACAATGATAGACGCAACCGAGGAACGTAAGAATAGATTTAATGGAGAGTCTATCTTATTAACTAAAGAGGAAGCAGATAGACACGACTGTATCTTTTTAGCTGAGCACATGGCTGAGATACATACAGACCCAAAAACTAAAGACAAGCATTATAAGATAATGCGCAAGCATCTTAATTGGTTTCGCCAACACAATGCAGAAGCTTATATGGTATTACTAGATTAACTTTCTGTTAATAGTTAACAGGGACCCTAGGGGTCCCTGTTAAACCTACCTTAGAACAATTATAAAGTGCCCCCCACACCCTTTTTTTGTAAAGGGGTCCCAATAGATTTGTATGTATTGCTTGATTTACAAATAGATACGCAATAAAATACTTATGAAGAGAAAAACAGAAGTGAAAAAAATTCTGCAAAAATTTATATGAATCAAGATCAAATAAACAAACTCCCACCAGACGTTAAAAAAGAATTTATGAAGTATGCTATTAAGTATGCTGAAAAAAAGAATCAAACTAAAATACACAACGATTTTCTTTCTTTTGTCAAACACGTTTGGCCTGAGTTTATAGAAGGTAGACATCATAAAAAAATTGCAGAAAAATTTAACGACATAGCAAATAAAAAAATTAAAAGACTAATTATAAATATGCCGCCTAGACACACGAAGTCTGAATTTGCATCCTTTTTACTTCCTGCGTGGATGGTGGGCCGTCAACCTAATTTAAAAATTATACAATCAACCCACACCACGGAGCTCGCTATACGATTCGGTCGTAAAGCTAAAACTCTTATGGATGATCCAGTGTATAAAGAAATATTTAAAACAAGACTTAGAGAAGATAGTCAAGCCGCGGGCAAGTGGGAAACTGAACAAGGTGGTGAATATTATGCAGCGGGTGTAGGTTCAGCAATCACGGGCCGTGGAGCGGATTTGCTTATCATTGATGACCCACACTCTGAGCAAGATGCATTAAATATGTCAAGCATGGAACGTGCTTATGAATGGTATACATCAGGACCACGTCAGCGTTTGCAACCTGGTGGAGCAATTGTTGTGGTTATGACTAGATGGAATATGAAAGATTTAACAGGAATGTTATTAAAAAACCAAAAAGAATTAAAATCAGATCAATGGGAGATTATAGAATTTCCTGCAATCCTACCATCAAAAAAACCTGTATGGCCTGAGTATTGGAAGTTAGAAGAATTAGAAGGTGTTAAAGCTAGTTTAAGTATTGGTAAATGGAATGCGCAGTGGATGCAAAATCCAACAGCAGAAGAAGGTTCACTAATTAAACGTGAATGGTGGAACACTTGGGAAAAAGATTATATGCCACCTTTAGAACACATTATACAATCTTATGATACAGCCTTTCTTAAAAAAGAAACTGCCGACTACTCGGCGATTACTACGTGGGGAGTGTTTAAACCAGATCAAGATAGCCCGCCTAATTTAATATTATTAGATGCTGTTAAAGAAAGATTAGAGTTTCCAGAACTTCGTAAAAAAGCTATGGAGCAATATAAGTATTGGAAACCTGAAACAGTTATAATCGAGTCTAAAGCATCAGGATTACCTTTAACTTATGAGTTGCGAAAAATGGGGATACCTGTTATAAATTTCACACCTAGTAAAGGAAACGATAAACATGCTAGAGTAAACGCTGTGTCTCCGATTTTTGAGTCGGGGCAAATTTGGGCGCCGGATATGAAATTCGCAGAAGAGGTGATTGAAGAGTGTGCATCATTTCCGTATGGAGATAATGACGATTTGGTGGACAGTACAACACAAGCGGTAATGCGCTTTCGACAAGGTGGGTTTATATCTCACCCTGAAGATGAAAAGGAAGAAAGCATTCCGTCAACAGTAAGAGAATATTATTAATATGGCAACCAATGTAATACCTTTAAATAGAGGCCCTCAACCAGGAGATCCTGTAGGAACTAGATATAGGAGCCCTAACTCTCTTACAGAAAAAGTAATGACTAGAGATACGCGTGCACCTCAAAGCGATGGATTAGGAATAATGGGTACTACACCACCTGCTGGCGCACCTGAAGGTAATAAAATATTTACACAAATACCAAAAACAAATGTAGATAAACCCATGACATATGAAATGGATTCTGCAAGAAAATTAAACTTAAAAAAAGTATATGATTCTAATCCAACTCTTCAACGAAAATTTAAAACTTTTGAAAAATATTTACAACAATTTATGCAACCATTAAAAAAATGAACCCAGATAATTTAACAGCCGTATATAATCAAAACCCAACGATACAAAGTATGTATACTTTGCCAGAATATTTATCTTTATTTGGTCAAGGAACTTATACTCCAATACAACCAACTCCAACAGATCCTACTCCAACAGATCCAACTCCTGAACCAGGCATACCAAGCATTATTAATCAAAATTTAAATCAAGGTGGTGGTGAAGGTGATGGACCACAAGATATAGCAAATGTTCCTGGAACTTATGGAAAAGAATATACAGGTCAGACAATGCCAGATGGAACTCCAATTGGATCAACGGTTCAAGTTTCAGGATTAGGAATTTTTGATAGTTTAAAAAAAACAGGTGAAGATTTAGTAGATCTTTATAAAACATATTCACCTATAGGATTTATTGGTAGAAAAATAACTGAAGCAAAAAAAAATAAAATAGCTAGAGAAAAAGCTGCTTTTGACAAAGCAGAAAAAGAACGTATTGCAAAAGAAACAATTGCTAAAGCTGCAGAAAGACAAGCAGAAGCGGATAGAATTAGAAACACATATCAACGGCAACAACAACAAATAAGAGATGCAGGAGAAGGTCGTGGTAGTAGACAAGGTGATTCAGATATAAGTGATGCAGATAGAGGTGGTTTTGCCACTGATGACACAGCAGGTTTTTTTGCTAGAGGAGGCAGAGTAAGAAAAAGTTATTTTAATGGTGGCATTGTTAGTCTACGGAGACGTTAATGGCCGACAATCTATTTGAATCTATTATAGATAATCTAAAAGAAAAAAGAAAAGAAGGTAAGATCACCGGCGGTTACCGATTCGCGGACGACGGTAAACTAAAACTTGGTGGTGGTTACTACGACGACGATAAAATGTTTGAGATAGAAGTTGGTAAGGATAACGCTAACGTGCTTTTTAAAAAGAGTTTTGCGGACGGCGGATCGACTAACGGCTCCGGCGATGCAGCGTTAAGTGCAAAAGTAAAAGAGCTAATGGATGATGGCTATGAGTTTGGTGAAGCAGTCAAAGAGGCTATGAGACAGGGGTACGCGAAGGGTGGAATTGTAGTTCAGTTAGGAATACAAGAAGAAATTAAAAAACTTTATAAAGCAGGTGAAAGTGCTTTAAAAATTGCAAAAAAACTTCAAACTAAATACCCTCAATATAAAAATAAATTAAGTCAGTACGTTATTGGTAATTATTTAAGAGAAGCCAAAACAACATTAGGACTACCTGATAACAAAACAAATTTAACTGAAGATGCTTTTGTAGAATTAAGAAAACAAAAAAGTAGTTTAACTAATAAACAATTTGCTAACTATTTAAATGATGAAACAGATTATTTTCCTGATCCAAAACAAGCAAAAAAATATAGTGGAGATTTAATTAGTAAAAAATTTAATTCAGCAAATGCTAAAGGTAAATTTCCTAAAAAATTTAAATATGCTGGATCTACTGCAGATAAGGCAGTAACATCTAAAGAAATATCAGAGTATAAAAAATATGCAAAAGCTCTTTATAAAAATCAACCTGAAAGATTAAAAAAAATATTAGCATTAAACAATGATGGACTTAAACAGAAAGTATTAGATCGAAGAGGTTATAGTAACAAAGTAAAAAAACCTGGTTTTAGAGAAAAAAAAAATTTAGAAAATGTAAAATATAGAAACGAAATTACTACAGGAAAAAGAGGAGAAGGTCGTTTATTAAACTACAGAGAAACAATTGCAGAATACAACAGAGCAAAAAGAGCAGACTCAGCACAATTTTTTAGAAACCCATCCGATCCTAAAAGTTTGTTATGGGAAGATTTATTAAAAAGAAATGAATCAAGTAAAAATAAATTTTTTAAATATGATAAACCTTTTGAAAAAAAAAAAAACTATAGTAAAGCAGAAACACAAAGTATTGTTTTAAAAGATAAGAACGGAAATAAATATAAATACAACACTTTGTTAAATGATATAGACAAAGCAGGTTTTGATTCAAGAAAAGCTTTTAAACCTTATGATCAAAAATCTTATTTATATAAATCTGGTTTGATGCCTGAACTTAATAAAATCTATGGTGTAGAATTAGGATCTAGACAAAATCCTTTTCACATTCATCACGTACAAGGAGCAAGTAAAAATCCTTTTAATGTAATGTTAACTTTTGCAGAAGAAAATTTAGATGAAGGTAAAAAAAGAATAAGTTTAAACGCAGCATTTAATAGAATTTTAGAAAAAGAAAAATTAAATCCAGAAGGACCTAAACAATATACAGCTAAGAAAAATGCTATTAATTTATTTAAAAATGATATGAAAGCAAATAAAAATATTGCTTATCAAATTGGAAAAGTAGAAGAAGGTAATAGACCTCGTTTAATTGACATGTTAAAAAAATCAAAAGTTCCATTAACTAAAGCACAAAGAAGTGGAGCAATGTCTTTAGGTTCGTTTCCAGCTCAAGTAGCAGAAGCACCAAGTATGGCTAAAGGTGCTGTTAAAGCTGCAGCTAAATCTGTAGGAAAAGCTTTAGGTGTTGCAGCATTACCACTAGAAGCATATTTTATGAAAAAAATGTATGATGAAGGTAAGACAATGTCAGAAATTTTAGCAAGTCCTTTTATGTTAGAAGGAGTTGTAGCGGAAGGTCAAAGACTTATGACAATGGATCCTGTTGAAAGACAAGCTGTTAAGAATGCACAAATTGCAGAAGACTTTTCTATGATGGATACAGATTTTATGACTCCAGCAAAACAAGGATTAGAATCTGTAAATGTAGATATGGTAAACGAACGAGCTAACAGAGAAATAGAAGAAAGAAGAAAAGCCAAAGCTGCTCAAAGAAATAAGACATTGCCAAATCAAGGATTATTGCGTATACTTGCAAATCCAACATATAAAGGTGTGTTGTAATTAACAGGAAAGAGATATGGCTGAAATAGACGATACAATATCCAATGAAGTAGTTAAAGACGAAGCTTTTGTAGAACAAGAAGTTGCAGTTCCTAATGAAGAGTTAGAAACTTCTGATACTGCTGAAATTACTATGGATGAAGAAGGTGGTGCAGAAATTAATTTTGATCCTAATGCAATGTCAGGATTACAAACAGAAGATCATTTTTCTAACTTAGCTGAGGTTATGGATGAACAATACCTAGATGAATTAGGTACAACTCTTTTTGATCAATACACAGAATACAAAGAATCTCGTGGTGAATGGGAAGATAGTTATAGAGAAGGTTTAAGTCTTTTAGGATTTAAATATGAAAAAAGAACTCAACCTTTTAAAGGTGCAAGTGGTGTTAATCATCCAGTTCTTGCAGAAGCTGTTACACAGTTTCAAGCGCAAGCTTATAAAGAATTATTACCAGCAGATGGACCCGTTCGTGCACAAATTTTAGGTGATGTGTCAAATGAAAAACAAGATCAAGCACATAGAGTAAAAGATTTTATGAACTATCAAATTATGGATCAAATGACTGAGTATGAACCAGAGTTTGATCAAATGCTTTTTTATTTACCTTTATCAGGTTCTACTTTTAAAAAAGTTTACTATGATGATCTTTTAGGTAGAGCAGTATCTAAATTTGTACAAGCAGATGATTTAATAGTTCCATATTCTGCAAACTCTTTAGAAGATGCAGAAGCAATTGTGCATGTAATTAGAATGTCAGAAAATGAAGTTAGAAAACAACAAGTTTCTGGTTTCTACAGAGATATAGAAATTGGTGAGCCACCTGTTACAGAAAATCAAGTTAAAGAAAAAGAATTAGAGCTAGAAGGAATTACTAAAGATGGTAACGAAGATCAATTTAGTCTTTTAGAAATGCATGTTGATTTAGACTTAGAAGGTTTTGAAGATATGAAACCTGATGGTGAAACAACAGGAATTAAACTTCCTTATATTGTAACTATTTTAGAATCTAATAACAAAATTTTATCTATTAGAAGAAACTATGCTGAAGGTGATCAGCTAATGAAAAAAATAAAATATTTTGTTCAATATAAATTTTTACCAGGTACAGGTTTTTATGGTTTTGGTTTAATTCATATGATTGGTGGTTTAACTAGAACTGCAACAGCAGCATTAAGACAACTTCTTGACGCTGGAACTTTAGCAAACTTACCAGCTGGTTTTAAAACTAGAGGTATAAGAATTAGAGATGATGCACAGCCCTTACAACCTGGTGAGTTTAGAGATGTCGACGCTCCAGGTGGAAATATACGTGATCAGTTTATGCAATTACCTTTTAAAGGTCCTGATGCAACACTATTACAATTAATGGGAGTTGTAGTTAATGCGGGCCAACGATTCGCGAGCATCGCTGATGCACAAGTTGGTGATATGAACCAACAAGCGGCAGTTGGAACAACAGTTGCATTATTAGAACGTGGTTCACGTGTTATGTCAGCTATTCACAAAAGATTGTATGTTGGATTAAAACAAGAATTTAAATTATTAGCAGAAGTATTTAAAACTTACTTACCACCAGAATATCCTTATGATGTTCCAGGTGCTAGTAGACAAGTTAAAGCAACAGACTTTGATGAAAGAGTAGATATACTTCCAGTAGCAGATCCTAACATTTTTTCTCAAACACAAAGAATTTCTATGGCTCAAATGGAGCTACAATTAGCACAATCAAATCCTCAGATACATGATTTATACCAAGCGTACAGATCCATGTATGAAGCGGTTGGGGTAAAAAATATTAATGCAATATTACCTCCACCGCAACAACCTCAACCTATTGATCCTGCACTTGAAGAAATTGCAGCTATGGGTATGAAACCTTTTCAAGCTTTTCCAGGTCAAGATCACAAAGCTCACATTGATTCACATTTAAATTTTATGCAATCTAACATGGTACAAAATAGTCCAGCAGTTATGGCAGCTTTACAAAAAAATATTTTAGAAAGAATTAGTTTAATGGCACAAGAACAAATACAATTAGAGTTTCAAGAAGAATTACAACAAGCACAACAGATGCAACAAATGTTACAACAACAACCACAGAATCAACAACTAGTTCAACAAGCAACTATTCTTACAAATAAAATTAACTCAAGAAAAGCTGTATTAATTTCTGAAATGGTTAAGGATTTTATGGCTGAAGAAGATAAAATAATCAATGAAATGGGTAGTGATCCACTACTTAAACTAAAATCAAGAGAACTTGATATCAAAGCTAAGGCAGATGAAGCTAAAAAAGCTTATGATGAAGGTAGAATTAGTTTAGATACTATGAAAGTAATGATGGGCGACACTCATCATGACGAAAAACTTGATCAAAACGAAGATTTAGCAGAATTAAGAGCCGATACTTCGCTTACCAAACAAGTAATGTCAGCAGATGCTGCTTTAGAAAGACAACAAATGGCTGATCAAAGTAAACGAAACGATTTTGGTAGAAACTTTAAGAAAAATTAAGTATAATAAATTATTAAGGAGAAAATTATGGACAATGATTGGAAAAAAGGTTCAGGATACGTAAAAGCACCTAAAATTGTAAAAGAATTAGGTGTTGGTAAAGACGGTTATCAAACTGGTGGAGTTACTATTGAAGCAACTAACCCATTTGAAACTCAAACAGTAGATGTTAGAGGAACTAAACGTATGAGAGCTGATAAAAAACCTGTTAAGGCTAAGTGGTATTAATTTATGTGGTTATCGGCAATTAAATTAGCCGTTTCTGCTGGTAGTAAAATTTACGCTAACAAACAGAAGACGAAAATAGCTATGTCTGATGCACAGCTTATGCATGCATCTCGTATGGCCGAAGGAAAAGAAGCCTACCAAGGCAAATTATTAGAAGCACGCCAATCGGACTGGAAGGACGAGGCCGTTTTGATAATTTTAAGTTTGCCCATAGGAATTTTGGCTTGGGCAGTCGTATCGGACGATCCGGGAGCGATGGACAAAGTAAAATTGTTTTTTGAGATGTTCTCAGAGCTTCCAAAATGGTTCACAAATTTATGGATTCTTGTCGTGGCGAGCATCTATGGTATAAAGGGTACACAAATATTTAAACAACACGGAGGAAAAAAATGAGACAAAACGGAGTAAGATCAAATGTTAGATTTTCAACTGGAAGTGGCATGAAAAAACAAGGTGCTAATGATAGACTTGATGAATCTTTAGGAGTAAGAAGAGGAAAAGAATCTACTAAATCACAAAGTTATAAATCTAGAAGAGATGAATCTAGAGGTGCTAAAGGAAAATAATGGCTGGAATTTTTGGAATAGCATTAAGAGGTTTAGGTATGTTAGGCAAAGGTAAAAAAGTTTCTAAAACTATTAATTCTGTTAAACCTAATGTTCCAAAAACAAAATTAGATAAAGCTAAAAGTAAATTAGCTATTGCAAAACAAAAAGCAAAAGGATCTAAAGCAAAATTAAATCAAACTTTGTTTAATATAGATCAAGCTTCTAAAAAAGCAAAAGAAGTAGCTAAAGATAAAAGAAACGAAAAAATAGTTAAAAAATTTATAGGCGAAAAATAATGAAAAAACTTTGGGAAAAATTAGTTGACAAAATATTTGGAAAAAGATGTAAGTGTGTGAATAAAAAAAGAGAAAAAAAAACAATAATAGAATGCATTGATTGCGGAAAGGTAATGTCATGAAAAAAAAGATACCGTCAGGTAAAAAGGGTGCAGGTTTAAGAGCACTAAAATCAAAAGCTCCAGAAGTTGCAAAACGAATGGGTTATAAAAAAGGTGGTGGCCTTTATGCCAACATCCACGCAAAAAAAGCTAGAATCGCCGCTGGCTCAGGTGAAAAAATGAGAAAACCTGGATCTAAAGGTGCACCAACAGCAGCTAATTTTAAAAGAGCAGCAAAGACAGCTAAGAAAAGATAATTTATGAAAATGAATAAAGTTAAAAAAGTTAAAAAAGTAATTAAAGGTTTAAAAAAAGCTTCTAAATTACATGCAGGTCAAGCTAAGATTTTAAAAAAAGTAATTAATAAAAAATAATTTATGAGAATGCCTAATACCAAATATACGGGCAGTTTTATAAAAAAAGAAGCTCAAGGATCTTCTGGTCCTGTAAGCTTAAGTAATTCTGCTTCTAAAAAATATTATGGTAACATGATAGATGCTCCAGGTTTTAAAGATGGTGGTAGAACAGAAAACCCTATAAGAAAAACTACAAAAGGATCAGGAGCTAATTATAGACCTACAAAGTCTGGTGCTGGAATGACTTCTAAAGGTGTTAAAGCATATAGAGCAGCTAATCCTGGTTCTAAATTAAAAACAGCTGTAACAGGTGATGTTAAAAAAGGTTCAAAAGCTGCTAAAAGACGTAAATCATATTGTGCAAGATCGGCAGGACAACTTAGAAATTCATCTGCTAAAACAAGAAATGATCCTAATTCTAGAATTAGACAAGCAAGAAGACGTTGGAAGTGTTAATGAAAGATGCAATCTTAACAGCACTAGCCGCGAGATATGAAGCTCAAATTGCAGAAGCAGATGCAACAGTTAAAATATATTTAGAAAATTCAGTAGGTATTGGAGAACATCCACAACACATTGATGAAGTAGATAAACAATTTGAAAAGATTGCAGCAGCTGAAGAAAAACTTAAAGTGCTAGAAGATTTTCGAGAACAACAAGGAGAAGAGTAATGGACGACATGACAATAGTAAGTAAGACACAAAAACTTTTAAAAGAAAGATTACAAAACATAGGTGATTCCATATTAGCTGGAGGGGTTGACAATATGGAAAAATACAAGTATTTAATAGGACAGGCACATGCCATACAATTAACACTACAGGATATCTCTAACCTGCTAAAACCTAAGGAGCAACAAGATGAGCAAGGAAACGTTATCGACATCGGAGAAGGAAGCACCAAAAATTAAATTGGCGCTTGAAGAAAAATACAAAGAAGAAAAAAAAAGATTACCTCCAGAACCAGAACCTTTAACTCCAGAAAATATTGGAACAGATACTGTTGATGAATTACCAGAACCAGCAGGGTATAGAATTTTAGTTTTACCATTTACTCCTAAGAATAAATCTGAAGGAGGAATTATATTCTCACAAGAAACTTTAGACAAAGCAAGAATTGCTACAACTTGTGGATATGTTTTAAAAATGGGACCATTAGCTTACAAAGACAAAAATAAGTTTGAAGAGCCTTGGTGTAAAAAAGGAGAGTGGGTAATTTTTGCAAGATATGCAGGATCAAGATTACCTATTGAAGGTGGAGAAGTGAGAATACTAAACGATGATGAAGTGATAGGAACTGTAAAAGATCCTGAATCTCTTCTTCATTTTATTTAACCACATAGGAAGGAAACTATGCCAGAAGATATAAAACAATCAGAAGACTTAATTGATGTTGGCGAAACAGTAGGTGCTGATATTAATTTAGATGACAAAGGAGAACCTGAAAAAATTGAAGCTCCTGTAGAAGAAAAAATAGAAGTTGAACAAATACCTGAAGATAAAACTTATGAAAATGAAAAACAGGTTAAACTTAAAAAAGAAAAACCAGAAGATGAGTTACAAGATTATAGTGATAGCGTTCAAAAACGTATTTCTAAATTAACTCGTAAAATGAGAGAAGCAGAAAGGCAAAGAGAGGAAGCTGTTCAATTTGCTCAAGCTGCTAAATTAGATAAAGATAGATTAGAAAAAAAACTTTCTACTTTAGATCAATCTTATGTTAACGAGTTTGAATCAAGAGTTACTACAAATATGGATGCTGCAAGGCAATCTTTAAAAGTATCTATTGAAGCTGGTGATGTTGATGGTCAAGTTGCAGCACAAGAACAAATTGCTAAACTTGCTCAAGATGCATCAAGATTAGGAGCACTAAAAAAACTTAATGAAGAGCAACCAAAACAAAGAGTTGTAGAACAACCTTATCAGGCCCCTACACCTAGAAGAGCACAATCTGACCCTAAAGCTGAAGATTGGGCTAGTAAAAACACTTGGTTTGGCAGTGATTCAGCAATGACTCATACTGCTTTTGATCTTCATAAAAAATTGGTAGAAGAAGAGGGATATGATCCACAATCTGACGAATATTATAAGGAAGTTGACTCAAGAATAAGACTTGAATTTCCGCATAAGTTTGATAAGATAGATGGAACAACTACAGAAAGAGCAAAACCTGCTCAAAATGTAGCTTCAGCTAGACGTTCAAGCTCAACAACAGGACGCAAAAAAACTGTGAGACTCTCGCCATCACAGGTAGCAATTGCTAAAAGATTAGGCGTGCCATTAGAAGACTATGCGAAACAATTAAATATCACGGAAGGAGTATAAGCATATGGAAAATGAAAAAATAAAAACTTCTCGTGCGAGTCAGACAAGAGTAAAGGCGGAAGCCCCAAAAACTTGGACTCCACCCTCATCACTAGATGCACCTGATGCGCCACAAGGATTTAGGCACAGATGGATCAGAGCTGAAACTATGGGTTTTGATGATACAAAAAACATGGCAGGAAAGTTAAGATCCGGATGGGAATTAGTTAGAGCGGATGAATATCCTGAAACTGATTATCCAACGCTTAAAGATGGAAAACATGCAGGAGTTATCGGAGTAGGAGGCCTATTGCTGGCTAGGATACCAGAGGAAATCGCGAAATCTCGTGAAGAGTACTTTAAGAAACAAGTACAAGACAGAGACGAAGCTATTAAAAACGATTTACTAAAGGATCAGCACCCAAGTATGCCGTTCAATCAAGAACGACAGACACGTGTAACTTTTGGTGGTACAAAGAAAGACTAATTATTTAGTAATTCCTACCCAACAAAAATAAAATAAACCGTACTGGAGGCCCTTCGGGGCAGGTACACTTAAGAAAAGGAAATACGACTATGTCAAATACAAGTACAGCTGGGTACGGATGTAGAGCAGTAATGACTGTAGGTTCAACACCTGCAACATCTGGTCAATCTGAATACAAGCTATATGATTACGCAGGTTCGGCTTTCAATACAATCTTTAAGGGTGATCCGGTTTCTTTAAATGCAGGAACTCAATCAGCTGAAAAAGGTTATATTCAAGACGCAACTTACGATTCAACTGACGACGACAATAGTGGTGGAGCTGGTTGGCAAAATAGTGCTGACCCTCTATTATTAGGTGTCTTTAATGGTGCTTTCTACATAGATGCAGGAACATCAAAACCAACGTTTGCAAATTCAGTAACAACTGGAACAAACTTTGCGGCAGACTACAACACAGGTTCAAGTGACGGAACTGCTTTTGTATTGGATAACCCTAATCAGGAATTCAACATGAGAGCAAACGCAGCTTGGCAACAAAATGATGTTGGTCTTAACTATAACACAGGTGATAACGGAGCAACTGGTATCAGTGGAATGTCTGACGAAAGACTTTCTATTGCAACAGTAGCAGCAACTTCAATGTTTACATTGGTAAGAGGTGCTAATATCCCGGG
>WLWF01001240.1_pt1 | contig 21711 bp, 23 predicted proteins | sample 6718331 | NCBI WGS metagenome assembly WLWF01 (sample SAMN12718692, study PRJNA515312) | sponge metagenome | isolation source: marine sponge | host: Mycale hentscheli | place: New Zealand: South Island, Marlborough, Capsize Point | collected 2003-05-01
AAGATTAAATTCATTAAAAATAAAATCTATTACATAATATATATGATACATAAAAGTTTCTCCAAACAAGATTTAATCCATATAATTAATAGTTTGAATATTCCAGTTATATTTAATCATAGTATAAATAAAAAAGAATTACAAGATAAATTAATTTCATATTATCATGAAGAGAATGAAGATATAAAACGAGATAATGTATATGATATACAATCAAAACAGGATTTATTTATTTATCTACAAAAAGCAAATCCAAAAAAAACAATTAATATAAAAGAAAAAAATAATATAATGAATATCTGTAAATCAATTATTAAATTTTGTAATAATAAATATGATTTAAATTATACAACTTATAATTCTCTAGATGATATAGTTGATGATATGCATTACATTAAGCAATATGGAGATATTCCATCTGTAAGAAGATGTTGTAAGCTAATGAATAAATGTTGTAAAATTAAAGAAACATTTAAACCTCTTATATCTCCACAAGTTAAACAAATGCTAGATGAAAAATTTATATCAAAAAAACAAATAATAAAATGTTTAACTATTAAAAAGGGAAATATAATCGTGAGATTTGATTGATTGTAATTTACAACAAAAATAAACTGAAAATTAAATCTTCTGGAACTCTATATCTTTCTTGTTGAGTTTGTCCTATACCATTTACTCTTTTTTTTCTTTCTGTATTTCCTAAATTAGTTTTATGAAGATTACCAACCATATTTCCACAATTTTTATTGCATAGTAAGGGTTTCCAATTTAATTTGTTAGTCCATATACAAGTCCTTTTTCTATATCCCCAATCACTATACATACAATAATCTACTTTATACATAGTTAAATCTTTCATAAAAGGTCTATCTTTTAATTTTCCTAATGGATTTTCAATAAACCAATATGTAGGATTAAAATAATTTATTATTTCTAATGATTTCAAAACTAATTTATCAGCTTCTTTCATATTTGCTTCTTGATTTTCTTTTGTATATAATTTACCTTTTCTCATTCTATTCAACCATGCATCTTGCAATTTACTATATTCCGTACAAGGTGGAGATGCCCATATAATATCAAATTCATCTTTATCATATTGTTTATAATTAAAATCCATTATATCTACTTTGTGGTCAGCTGGAAGAATTAAATCAACTGAAACACTTTCCCATCCTAATTTATCACAACATTTTCCAATACTTCTTGTTCCACTAAATAATTCTAATACTTTCATATTATATCATAGATAATATTTTAAGATTTTAAATATTGTAATTTACAAGATTTATTCTTCTTTTTTTTCATCATAATTTTTAACATATACTTTTTGTTGAGTTGCTACACTATGACCCATAATTTTAGCATCTTCTTCCATTTCTTTTTTCATATCACTATATTTACTAGATAAATATGATTTTCTTATCATAGTACTACTGATTTTTTTATTCATGTATTTCATACTATATTTTGTAAGTAATTGAGTTAATCCATTTTTGGAGATTGGAAAGATTACATCTCCTATTTTATAATCATTAAATTTAATATACATTCTTAAAATCTTTTGTAAGTCCTTTGGAATATCAATTACATTTTCTTTATACTTTTTTGCAGTTTTATATTCATTAAAAATATATTGTAAATTATTTTTTAATTGAACTAAATAATTATTATCTTCTTTTTCTTTATCCGTTAATTTATTATATGTTGTTTTACTAATAAAAATTAATCCAGCTAAATCATTCCTTACAGGAATTCTAACTAATGAACTAAAGATTGTATATGCTTTAATTAATTGTCTTTCATTTTGATTTAATGATGATTTCTTTTTTAATGTTTTAATTTCTTGTTCCATTTGAGTCAACATTTTATAAATTTCATCAATATCTACAAAATTATCTTTTTGTTTATCACTAATTTTTCCTGATGCCTGTTCGTCTTGATATTGTTTATTTAATTCATCTCTCATTTCTCCATATGTATCAACTAATTCTTTATCTTTATCCAAAGCTAGTAATAAAATAATTACTGCATTATATACATTTCTTCTACTTGTATAATGTAAATGATTTATTTTTTCTTCAACCTTTTTTGGATCATTTAAAAAATCATAATTATCACTATCAAATAATTTCTGTAATTTTCGTAGTTGAGCTTCATATTGTTTTATTGTATTTGGTTTAAGATTAGGACGAAGGTTTTGGATTTTTTCTTGAATATTAGTCATGATATTTATATAATATAAGATTATTTTATTTTTAAATAAACTTAAATAAAAAAAGATTAAAAAAAATATTGTAAATTACAATCTTAATCAAATGTAATTGTTATAGATTTATTTTCAACTTTTAATTGTTGTTTTTTTTTAGCTTTATTAATACATTCATAATTATTAATATAATATGATTCTCGTTCTTCAAGTTCTTTTCTTGAATTACATGGATAATCTTCTACAAGTTCCATTATAAAATCTCCATTACATATAATTTTACTAGATGTTCTTGTATTATTTTCTTTTTCTCTCCTTTTATAATCGTACTTATGATCACTCAATCTCTTATTTAATGTTTTCATGGTTGAACCATAGTATACATTACCATTTGTATTATCTATAATCTTATAAATTTTTCCATCTTGATATTTATTTGGTTGATTATTTTCTTCCATATATTATAATCAAATATATTATTTAAGTATTTTAAACTCATTTTCTTTTTATAAATAAATAATCGGTTGAAGGAATTTCATTAAATTTAATTAATGCAGTATAACACGATAAGAACATTAAAAAATCACTAGCTTTAACTTTATAACAATCATCAACCATTTTTGATATTTTAGAACAATATGTTTTATAAAATTTTATTTGAGATTTTATATTCATTCCTCTTTGTAATCCATCCATAATTAATTTTTTACTCATAATATCGTACATTTCATCTAGATTATCTTTGTCTACTGGATATTTTCCTACTCGTATATTATTGTAATATGCATAAAATTTATATTTATATTTCATCTTATTATATATATTATTTTCTATACTTTAAATAGAAAAGATAGTAATTATAGTCATTATAGTCATCATGTTTCAGGTTGAATAAAATAAAAATGATATGATAAAATATTTCTGCTCCTGAAATAAGATTACTATAATTACTATCATTACTATAATTACTATAATATCACCATAAATAATTGTAAGACCAATAATTAGCTGTATCTTTTAATTTATATGTAAGTTGGCCTTGTTTATTCTTGATTCCAGATGCTCTAGCTCTATATGATTTTCTTTGTTCTTTTGTAGCAGTTCTACTACGCCAATCTACCATCCCCTTATAACCAAATCCAATTTTTTTAAAACCTTTTTTATTATCTGCTTTAACATATACAAAATATTTATATCTTGATTTTGTTGTATTTTTCCATGGTTTATATAATATAGGTTTTCCATCTTTATCCAAAGGCATTTATATTATATTATATAAACATAAAAAAAAGTAAATTTAAAAATTGTAAATTACAAGCTATAAAGCTTATTATGAAATAACAATTATACATTATAGACTTCAATAAATCCATCCTGTAGACGAGCAATACGAAGATATTCACAGAAACTTCTCATTACATTTACATTTGCTTTTAAATCATTTGCTTTAATATGTACTTCTATTCCCCTGCTTCCTACTCTTCCTCCAGTAAGACGAGTGGACTGGAAGAAAAAATTCCCTTCAAGTCCGTCCCCTTGAACCCTTCCTTCATAAGTTCCACCAGTAATAATATTACCAGCATTACTATATTCTTGTTCTGTAATAAATGGAACTCCTTCTGCATCAGTTAGTAGACTAAATAATCGTGCTGTATTTTGGACATTTGTAGGAAATTCAAATCTATCATTATACCGAAGATTAAATTCAATATCACCAAGGACACCAGTTCCACTTTTAGCTAGACCAAAAGATACACCAGTTCCAGCAAAATTAGTTTCACCCTGCCCTGACTGATTAAAACATGTAAGAACACGAGATACGAGGCGGTTCGCCATACCAACATTCCTTACAATATTTCTCATTCCTGCTTGACTTACAGATGAAGAAGCTAGACGATAATCAGGGAAACTAAATGATAAATCTTTATTTGCTTCTGCATAATCACTCATTTCACTACCATCACCAAAATATAGATAATCAGCACAAAATTTTAATTCATTTCTATCAACTAAAAAGGGTTGACTATTTGCTTGACCATTAGGAATAAATCCACGATGATTAATAGATGGATGAAGAGTTAATTCAATACTAATAGCTTCTTTAAACATATATAAAGGAAGTTGATGCTGTTTCAAAAATGGAAATAAATCACTTAAATCAATTTGATAAACTGGACTTTCTGCTATAAGTGAAGCACTTGTATTATTCATGACGGCGAAAGGTTGCATAAGTAGACCTGCTTCACCAGAGGAATATTCACGACCATTACATAGACCATAACTACCAGCAAGATTATTATTAGTATTAGCACCGCCAGTAGCAGTATAAATAAACTGATGATCCACACATCTACCAGTTGTATATTGTTCTCGTTCCCTCTGGATTTCACCAGATAGTAGAGATGATTTTAGTTGATGGAGGAATGACCAATCCTGAATTTCATTTAGAGTTTGATTTCCTACCTTAATAACTGCTTTTTTAATTAATTGTCCAATTCCAGTACATACATTAACACCACCACGAGCAACAGGAGGAACATATGAAACAAATAGTTTACTATTTGAATGAAGGAAGCCTTTATTTTGTAGTTCAAAACGAACAAATCCGTCAACTGTGCTAGATGATGGGTCGTTGAATACAACTGGTTCCAATAAATCGGTCTCTATCTTCATCATACCAGTAGTTCCAATTTGACCAAGTTTAATAAAATCTGGAATAGCACCTGAACCTTGTTTAACAGGTTTAGGATCATCTGGAGAACTCATAGGTTTCATTTCACTCATTTTATATTATATATAAATATTTTATATATAACATAAATAAAAAAATAAAAATAAAAAGTAGAGAAAAGAAAATTTAAATTTAAATTTATAATATTGTAAATTACAATATTTTTTTTCAGGAATTATTCACAATATAAAAAATCTCCATCCATCTTTACGGATATTACTTCTTCATGATAATCTTCTTCTTCTTCACTTGATATACTTTCTTCTGTTTCATAAGTAGGGTCATCTATCATTTCATAAAATTCTTCTGTTATTTGTTTTAATAAATCTTCAATTCGTTTAATCATTTCAGTATCACCTCTTTTTGCATAAAAACTTATAATTTCTTTCCAATCTTCTTCATCTATATTATTAATCATTTTATATTATATAATATATTTTATTTTAAATAAATAATCTTGTAAATTACAATATTTATTCCAGCCATATTATATCTCTTGGAAGATTCATTTTATAACAATAATAAAAGCAATCAAAGTTGCAAGCATTTTTCCAATTATTCGGTGTTTCTCCGTTTATTTGTTTATTAAAATGTATTCTTTTTCTTGGAATTATAATTTGTAATGGACTATCTGTATTTTTAAAGTTCTCTCTTATATATTGAGTACATATTTTACTACAAGGAAGTATTAATATAAATGGTTTATCTAATTCTTTTAATCTATTTAATATTTCTTTTGATTGACTAAATGGTGGATTACTTACAATAATATCACCTTCATTACTTTCAAAAAAATCATTATCATTATGAATTACATTAAATCCTAATTCTTTTAAATATTCTCCACTTTTTCCATCACCCATAAATGCTTCCCATATTACTTTATCTTTTGGAATATATTGTTTTATATTTTCCCAAGCATATTTAGGTGTCATATAATCATCGTGCTTTAAAAATGTTTTTGTATGAAATCCAGCCATATTATATTATATTATATATTTTATTTTTACTGAATTAACTGAACTCCATTTGGAGAATATACTAATGATGCTTTTGCTTTTACAAAAATAAAAACAGATTGAGGATTATCAGTAGATAGATTACTTTCAAGGGAAACTCCAAATTGTCTATCCTTGAAATCCTGTCCTCCGTTAAACTGACTATAACGGACACCAATACCAAATAAAGCACCGCCATCTGCAATTTCAGTATATTTAGGAGTATCTACAGAAGCAATATCCATAGTATAATTACGATTTAGATTAACTGGATTAATAGAACTTCTATCATTTGCTTTTTCAGGAATAATAGCACTAATAAATTGTTTTGCTAGTTGTGGGTCTGCTAAAAGTATATCACTATTTACACTCAAAGATTTATTTGTAGTAATATCAAAATCCATAGGATATTTAACACCTCCACGGAGGAACTGGATCCTATCAAAATGTACTAGACTATTATCTAGATTAGATGGATATGTAGTAGCTAGACCATTCGCCGTTAGTGTATTAATATTACGAGATGGACAAAAGGTCATGAAAGCACTCTGGACTTTAGATAGACCAAGAGAATATTGTAATTGTGCATTAGTAGAATTAATAGATGTATACAGGGATGTAAGAGTATTAAATTCCATAGCTCCCGAACTTTGTGAAGATAGTTTAGATAAATCTTCATTAGGAATATCATTAATTTCACAAGTTAATTTAAGATTTTCAAGAACATAATGAGCATCTGCTACATTTTGACCGCCACCAGTAGTAGAACCAATACGAGAATATAAACAATTAGCATCACTTTCTAGATGAATTTCAATCTGTAGTCCACCAAAACTATTTTCATGAAGATTAATCATATTTCCACTCATCATAAATCCAGAAGGAAGGTGAGCACTAAATTCTTTTTTCTGTGTTCCAGTAGCATTATTTACTACAACTGATTCAAAAAAAGCATCAGCATTAGGCATAGATAAAGTTGTAGAATTTAAATGAGTTGTTAAATCACCTAAAGAACTGGATACGCCAAGATAGGATTGAAGCAGTTTATTATAGTGTCTTATGTGTTCACAAACCATCTTTGATTTATTATGACGAATAATTAATTGTTCCATTACACCATAAATTCCAAGACGATTATCCATAGTAATTTGATTAGTATCACCAGTAAGAACTGGAGTAGGGTCTGCAAGATTATCTTTGTATACTTTTAAATCACCACAAATACGAATAGAACGAGGGTCAAGAATTCCTGCTTGTGATTGAATTGTAAATTGTAAAACTGGAAATCCATTTTTAAAAGATATTTTTCCGTTTGCTGGAATATTGTCAGGCCTGATTTCAACATATCTAGAAGTCATTTTATACTATATAATATATTAAATATTTAATAGTAAAATTAATAAAAAAAAATATTGTAAATTACAATATGGAAGAATATGAAAAACAAATTCAAGAAAGAAGAATAAATTTTATATATTGTTGTTTAATATTTATTTATATTTATGGATGGATAAAATTATTTTATTTAATTTTGTAAATTACACTACAACCTCTACTCCACCATTTCTTATTACTAGACGGCGAATATGATAGACGAATGCCTGATACATTTTATTTTTTTCTGGAACATGTGTAGCATCTTCATATTTAAATATGCAAGTTAAATCTTTATTTCTTAAATCCATAGCTCCTCCGTGGACACCAAAACCCCTTCCAACATTCCAATTTTCAAGGAAACATTTAAAAGAACGAGGAGGAATATCTGCTTGAGATAATGTTTTTTCAAGTTCGTATAAATGGAACTGGTCAATAGAATTTTTAGTAGCACATTTACGAGTAGAGATAGGACGAGAGGGGACAAGTTTTCCGTCAATTTGATACTGGACACTTGTAAGTCCATCACAAATTCCACTATAAGCACTACGGACACTATTTAATTTTTTATCCATAGAATTTTCAGTAATTTTATAAGTTTCTTGTGCTAGTGTTTCACTACCACCAGTAATTAATACTTGATTAGGATAAATCGTAGCATCTTGAGGTTGAATTACAAGAGATTTAGCACGAGAATTATTTACATGAAAATTAAATGAAGTTTGTTTATCACTAGCTAGTGAACTATGTTTATAATTAGTCCAACTCATAAAATCAAATTCAATTGATTTACCTTCACGAAGTTTACTCATCATTCCTTTTTCATAAGCAGGGTCAAGGTCTACTTTATGTACTATTAAATTTACATTTGAAATAGTATAACCAATATCATAAGTAGTTGCTTCACTAACCGCCGTAGAATATAGAACGAAATCTTGAGTAATATCAATAGCACCATCATCATCACTTCCATCATTAATTAATCCAGCAGGGTCATCTACAACTACTTCAACCTTTCCTGAAGCATGTAATTTAATTTCATCAATTACAAAACCACCAGCACCAATTTCAACGGCATTTTGTGTAAATCGTCCTACTTTTGTATTATCATCTGCTTTTACAAAATTAACTGTTTCACCTACTACAAATGGAAATTTACTTACTGCATCATCTCCAACTAAATTATTTTGACTAGATATAAGAAATGAAGTTTCAGCATTAGTATTAGTAGTCGCCCATGTAGTCGTAGCATTATCACTTAAGGAATGGAAAACTGGATTGAGAGGAGTTCTCCTATATCTTGAAACACTATCAAGTTGTTTAACAACTTCGCCTGCAGGTGCTAAATCCCATTCAATATATAGACCATTAGTCATCATAACAGGGAATATTTTATCACTAAAAATACCAGCATGTAAAGGAAGACAACATTTAGCAGTCCGTAAACTATCAGCATCATAATCAGTATCTAAATCTTCTCCAAGAGTTTCTGCTTTAAAATAAGGATTAGTTCTTGTATCCGCCATTTCACTCCTAGATGTTCCAAGAGTTCCACGATTAGTAGGGTTCCAACAAGTTCCACCTTCTTCTAATGCTCGTTTCTGGCGTAAACTATCATCAGCATCATAATCATATTTTAAACACGCCCAAGTTTGATATTCTACAAGTTCTTCAAGTAGTACACCACGAGAACCATCATAAATTCTCATATTTTTAAAAATTACCTGTGCTCCATGAGGATCCAGCTGTAGACGAGTAGGAACACCGAAAGGTTGGTCAATTTTAAGGTCAAATTCTAAATAACTATTTTTACCATCCATAAATTTAACTTCTGGAGGAATTGTAAGTTGGACTTTCCGTCCAGATTGTTTAACTGCATATTCTAGACCATTTTCAGTAGGGATAGAAATTTGCTCCTCTCCAATATGAACAACATTATCACTAGACCAATAAGAAGACATTTTATACTATATATAAATATTTTAATTAAACCTAAATAAAAAAAAAATAAATTATAATGTATAATTGAATAAATGGATAAAAAAATCAAAAATAATAATTGTATTTTACAAGAAATATCTTCTCAAGTAAAAACAATAAAAACAGATATTAACACGATTAAAAATGATTTATCAATTATCAAAGAAAAAATAAAAGATAAAGAACAAGATGAAATATTTACTAACGATGATACGATAAAACCTAATGAAAGTTCAGGATGGTTTTTTTCATAAACCAAAATACTTATTATATTCCTCTTGTGCTTTTTCTAATGATGGAAATGTAATTTTAGCTTTACTTGTTTTATTTGCTTTTCCAATAATTAATGATGGACTTAATTTTTTTATTTTAATCCAAAATGCACGATTATTAACTTTACTATCATGACTACCCATTTTCATATCACAATACATTTTATATATTCTATCTTTTGAAATAATTTTTTCAGGTGTTTCTTCATATTTATCAAACCAAGGATTTTTAATATTATAATCATCTCCAATCATATCACCTTCTAATAATGCAGTATAAAATAATTCAACGGAGTCCATATTCTTTTTAACTTGTTGTTGATGTAATTCACTTTTTACAAAATCTCTACTATCATAATTACTTATATCTCTAGAATATAAATAATCAGCTAAATCTTGTAAATTAGTATCTGCTATTTTTTGATAATATTCTTTATTATATTTTTTATTATTACATTCAAGAATATTAAATCGTCTATCTTGTCCATTAATGTTTACTATATGGTCTTCATTTGTAGTAATAATCGTATTACAATAATTATCAATTTTATAAGATTGAATTCCTTTTTTATTAATTTGAATATTATTATCAGTAATAAATTCTTTGAATGAACCTACAATTTTCTTATCATACCACATTCCAGTTTCATTTAAATTAACTAATATTTTACCTTCTGCATCTCCATTAAAATCACCTAATATATGTTTTAAATTACTTGTAGAAATATAATAATCATTTCCAATAATTTTACCAATCATATCAAGAATAAATGATTTACCTACACCTTCTATACTATGAAGTACTAAACATATATTATTTTTTTTATATGGAGTTTGGATCAATTTACTAAACCAATTTAAAATATAATTATATGTATCTTCATCATCATTCGCCCATATATGTTTAATATGATTTAAAAAATCTTGTATCTTACACTCATCCCCTTCATTCTTTTTTTTATATTTAAATCCTTTCCATATATTAAATTCATTTTCTTCAACATCTCCTTTTGGATTAAATACAATTCTATCTATATCTTTTCTGTCAATATGATTAAACCAAATATCAAAAGGATTTGTTGGTTTAGGTTTTTTTTTATCATCATCAGTTTCAATATAAAAAGAATATTTTTGATAAAATTGTTTAGCTACTGCAGGTTTATTACGGATATATGTTTTTCTAGAATAATATAAAATATCTCCAGTATCAGTATATAACATACATTCATTATTCATTTCTTCCATGAAATAATCTAATCCATTTTTATACCAACCTTCATATTTATTTGAAGGTGGATAATCAATTACATTCCATTTAATTAATTGTTTATAAGATAATTTATTTCCATCACCATTAAAAGTTTCATACTTTATTTTTAATGTTTTTTTACCTTCATATCCTTCTTCATCTTCTTTTGAATATTGATTCCAAAAATTTAATCCTCGTTCATCACCATTAAAATTATTATAACATATCATTCCAACTTTTAACCAATTCTCATAATCATATCTCGGTTTAAAAGATGTTATATATTTTTTAAAATCTTCTTCACTACAAGTAGGACATGGAATATCTTTTATTTCATATGCAATATCATCTTCATCTTCACTTTGACTAGGAGATTGAACTGGACTAACAGAAGGACTATTAATAAAATTCATTCTTTTATGATTAAAATAATCTTTTAAATCATCCCATTCATAAGATTTAATCTCTCCCATAATTTCTCGTGTATCCAGTTCCCACATATTATTACCCCATTTAATTAAATCACAATCTACTTTATCAACTAGTACTTTTGTTTCACATTTATATTTTGGAACATTATGAATATAAATATAATAATGACTTCCTTTTTTTGTTTCTGTTGTAGCTACACAATCTTCATTTAATAAATCATATAATTCACAATCTTCTATATCTTTTTCATCAAAGTCAACACAAAATAAATCTGGAATATGTTTTAATGATATACTATAATTATTTCCATATCCTCTATCATTTTTAATTTTGTCTGGATTCCAGTTCTTATAATCTGCAAGGGGTTTTTTTACACCATTTACAATATTGACTTGTATCTTTCTATAGCATGGAATTTTATGTTTTTCTTCTAATTCTTCAACAAAGGTTTTAATGGGACGGATATTCATATATGTAATACTTATATTTTATTTTTTGTTATTTAATTTTTTCTCCACTTCTTTTCTATAATCTATTATATCAAATAAACTTTAAATATAAATAATATAAGATTAATTATTTAAGGAATTTGTGGTTCTGGTTCTGGTTCTGGTTCTGGTTCTGGTTGAGGTTCTTTCGGTTTTTCTTTTTTTGGAACAATTAATTCTTCATCACTTACTTCATCTGGATTATCTGGTGGTGGTTTTCTTTCACATTGACATAAATAACATAAATTCATTTTACAATAACACCTTGATTTCCATATAACAGCAAGTAATCCTCCTAATGCTCCTAATATTAATCCTGTAGCTCCTGCAAGTTCATTAATATTAAATTGTTGTAATATTCCTTCACCCATGATAAATTATATTATATGATATAATAATATAAGATAAAAAAAACTAAATTTAAAAATTGTAATTTACAAGATTATATTGTTCGTCCAGTTGTAATAGGTGCTGATCCTACTACAGATGCTACTTGAAGTTTCTGTTTTTGTTTCTCCCCTTGTTTATCTAATTCTTTTTCTTTTGCTCCTCCTTCTTCAATACTTCCTACACCTCCAATAATACCTGATAAAATATCTACTGCTCCACCTAATAGAGCAATAGGAGGAGCAACTGTTCCAATTACATCTAATCCAGCACCTATAATCTGTCCAGCATTAGCAATCTTTTCTGCAGTATTATCACCTTGTAAATGGAAATTACCCCCTTTAAAATCATCAAATAAAGCCATACCACCAGTAGCTAGACCACCAGCAATCCCTAGACCTTTTCCTAATTTTCCAGCAACTCCACTCACTTTACCAACTAATTCTTCTCCTTCTTGTAGTCCACCTTTTACAAGTTTGGATCCCATTTCTTCTACATGTTCCGCCTGTGATAAACCAGTTCTTCCTTCTGCTCCCATTTCTCCAGCAGTAGTAATTTTACTAGTTGATATATGTTCGTCTAATGGAGATTTACTAAATACTGCTTCTTTTATTCCCTTACCAGCATCTCGTAATCCTTCACCAGTACTTCTAATTTCTTGAACTGCTTCTCGTCCTGCTTGTTTTATACCTAAACCTTTACCCCCTTCATTAACAAATTGTTTATATGCTTCTAATTTAGTATTATAAGCTCCACCACTATAAGCACTAGATACAAGATTTTTAGCACTTGATAAATATTCATTTTCTTTTTGTTGTTCTTTTAATCCAGTAATAGTATCTGCTAATTGATTATTAGCATTAATAATTCCAGCGTTGACCTGTGCTATTCTACTATCTATCATATTTCCGTGCATGTGTCCAGCATTAGTAGAGAATAAGTCCATTTTATAAATATATAATATATATTAATTACATTTTTAAAAAAATAAATTTAATGAATAGTAATCTTGATTCAAGATTACTATCTTTTTCTTGAAGATTACTATTACGAAGAATATATTTTACATTTTTTTATTTATTTTATATATAGTAAATAGTCATAAAATAATATTGTAAATTACAATATTTATATAATAGTAATTATAGTAATTATAGTAATCTTATTTCAGGAGTAGAAATATTTTTATATTTTTTTTTTTATTATTCAATTGTAAATTCACCTACTATAATTACTATCATTACTATTCAAGGATATAATTGTTTTTCATGATTTTTAAATACTCGTGCTGGATTTGATTGTAAATCTAAATACATAATGTTATAAGGTTCACTATGTACTTCATCATACATTTTTAAGAAGTTTTCCTGACCTCCTACTAAATCTCCATATTCCTCCATCACTTTCATTTTTTCAGCTGTATTTTGTAATCTACAAATAATTATAGCATTAGCATTATTCCTTATAAGTGGACTTAAATTTTTAAAACTTTGTGTAGTTATGCAGTAAAAATTTAAATAATGACGGAATCTGGTGGAAAAGAAACTAATACTATCATTTCTACTTAATCCACCACCTCCTTTATGAGTTAAGCAATCATCTAATATTAATGCTCTGGTGGGTCTCTCTTCTTTTGGATATTGAGATTGTTCTTCTTTTATTCCTTCAATTAAAGTATCATCAAAAGTATCATTACAATCAAAATATTTATCTAGTATTTTTCCTTTATTATCACTATATAATGTAGTAGATATGATTTGAACTATTTCAAACATTCCTTTATAAAAATCATTATTGCATAATAGATTAATAATATAATTACTTTTTCCAGATTTAACACTTCCTATAATAATCATTAAACAAGGCATTTTTGGAAGATAATCATGGATTCCATCAAACTTATCATTTTCAGGAACATCTTTTACTTTTTTAATCTTTGGAACTTTTCCTTTTTTTTCCATTTATATTATAGTATTATATTTTAATTTAATATATTTAATTTAAAATTGTAAATTACAACCTTACTCAAATAAATCCATATTTATTTTAAGTAAGCAATTACTCGTCCGTTCATCTCCAAAACTTCGTCTCCATTTAGTTCTATTATAATGATGTCCCTTATTATTTTTATACCATTCATTAGCCCTATCTTTACTTTCTTTTTCGTGTGTTTTATTATATTCTTCTCTTGTTCTTGTTGGAATATATGTATTAACACATTTATTATTTTCAATATAATATCTTTCTCTTAATTCTAATTCTTTTTTATTATTGCATTTATATTCCTCAACTAATTCAATATGATAAGTATTTTTCATAATATTTCTTGATGTATATTTCAAAGATTTATGTTGTCTTAATCTCATAAATAATTCTTGTGTAGTTGAACCATAATAAACTTCATCATTTTCATCACAATATATTTTATATATTTTTCCGTTCATCATTTATTTATTATATGGACTATATGTTTAAGTGATTTAGTAGCATGAACCATATATTCCTGCTGTAGATTTCCATCCACTCGTAGCATGTTGAATTTTATTTAACATTTCTTTTTTTTCTCGTTGGATCATCTGTTCTTCTTTCTTTTTCTTTTTTTGTGCTTTTCTTACAGCATCATATTTAGTTATAGCTTCTAATTGTGCAGTATATAAATCTTCTTTAGTCAATCCATTAATATATTCTACTTTTTGAATAGGTTTAGTAGATTTAGTTTTTACTTGTTCTTCTAATTCATTAACTTCAATTTGTTCTTTTTCAATTAATAATTGTTTCTTTTTCTTTTGTAATTCTTTTGTGTTTACTTTTTCTTTTTTATTTGCTCGTCGTGTTTCAAGTGCTTTTTTTCTAGCATCTTGTAATTTTTTTAAATGTTCTGGTGATATAGGTTTTCGTGGTTTTCCATTTTTATTTAATTTAACTGGTTTTCCATTTGCTTTTAATGGAACAGGAGGAGGAGGAGTAGCTTCTGTTCCACCAGCATTAATAGTACTATCTGGAATATTGTAATTTACAATTTTTTTTTCAGGTTTTTCTAGAACTGCATCAAAAATCTCTTCATCATTAATCGGTTCAGGTTCAACAAAACCGACTATTTTATCTTCAATTGTATCTTCTTCTTCGTCTCGTTTTTCTTCCTCATATATAAAATTAGGGTTTTCCTCTCCAGTTGATTCATCTACTAAATCATCTACAAAATCATATGCTAATTGTGGAGGAAGATTACTTTTTTCCATGTTATAATATTAATAAATATAAAAAAAATAATCTAAAAATAAATTAAAATTTATCTATTTTACTAAAAATTTATAGAAAAGTTTTTATTCATTTAATCTAATTAAATTAATTAATGTTTTTTATAAAATCATTAACTTTATTTTCACTTATGCTCCTTCTGTTTAATATGAAGAACAACTACAGATTGTCCAGATAAATTAGTAGCAAATGTTTCATCAACATAACAAAAACTAACATCAAAACTATTCAATCGTATTTCTTGTTCGTTAAGTAAATCTACATACATGAGATTATTAGGTTCATAAAATACTCGTCCTACTTCTGTTTCTTTTGATTGTCTTGGAAGCATGGATAAAATAGTAGAATTATTACCTTTAAAAGCATTTATATTTTTTGTAGGAATATTATCTAATCTAACAAATATAGCTCTTGTATTTTGTAATGCAGGGACAGTCGTGCTTTCAACTATAAATTTATCATTATCACCTCCACCACCTAAAGCAAAAGTATCAATAACTCCTTTATTTAGGAATCCAAATAATTCAGGCGTATTACAACCACCAGTAAGAGTATAATTTAAACTTGGTTTAACAATAATAACTGGACTTCCATCAAGATTTAAATCTGTATTTTGTAAACCCAAGAAATTATGAGTTGATGTACTTGCTGGATCATAATTATTCCATGCTCGTTGTTCTACTGACCAACATCTACTAGTTATACCACTACCCCTACAAAATTCCCACCATCCACTAAATAAACCATCTACCTTATCTCCTGCATTATAAACATCAAATAAAGCATTATTAGTAATATTTGAATTTGGACCAAGTGGAGCATTTATACATTTTTCAACACTTAAATTAGCATCTGTAATTGCTGGAGTTGTTCCTACATATAAAACTGGATGTAAACATCTATTAGCTTGATGAATTGGAGATAAATTCATGTATTTAGTTCTTCCATCAACTCCTACATCTTTATATAAATAAATTTCAGTAGCTACATCAGTCGCCGTAAGCATTTCAATTTTCATTTGTTCGTTAATTAATGTAAATTTAACTTTTGTATAAGCATCAGCATTAGTATCAATATCATAAGGAAATCCTATAGCACTTGTTTCACTATAATCAATATCAGCAACATAAATACTTTTTTGATTTCCTGCAGTAGCAGTCCCTCCTGTTTCAGCAGGATTAATAATTGTATGAGCAATAAATAATTCATCATCATATCTATATATTACATAATCACAAAAGAACTCAAAAGGCCATTCTCCTCCACGAACTCTACTCCAATATTTAGGTCCCATAACTCTATTGAGATTTAAACCAGCAGTCGGCGGTGTTCCTAAATTACTTCTACTTAATCCAACTGCCCAATTAACCCCTTTTCCATTAGCATCACTAAAATCTACAATTAGTTCACCATTAATTAAACTCATAGGAAGTTCAGGAAGAATAGCTACAGCAGGATAAGTTTGGTGAGAATTAGCAGTAAATTCTCCATTATTAGTTCCAGCATCTATTCCATAAGTCCAATTTACAGCAGGAAGATTATTTAGTTGTTGATTTTTTGTAAAACATGATAAAGCATAAGTAGATTTATTATCTGTATTTCCATTATATTCTTCAAGAGTATATGTAAATCCCTTAAATTCATTTGTAGAAGCATCTATTTTTCTTTCAACTGTCCAATATCCCATATGATTAGGATGGTGAGAACTTAAATTTAAAGAATTTTGAATCATACTTGCTAAATCTTCAGTATTAACTCCCATACCACCAGTAGCACTTACCCCTGTTAAACCAGTTTGAACTGGATAAGAAGTTGTTTGATATTGTTTAACAGTATCACTTAATACTTGACCGAACCATTGAGCAAATAAATCACCATTTAAATTTAATGAATAAGTTCCATCTACATTAATTTTACAAGATTGAAGTGCTATTTGAGAATTTGCAGGAACGACTATATTGGATGATAATTGATTTTTAAAATTCCATGCCTTATAAATACTATCATCCATACCAAAATTAGTCCGTTCATTTATACGATTTGAAAGAATAATTGAAGTCATTTATATTATAGTATAATATTTTAATTTATTATTAAAAAAAAATATATTATAAATATTATAATGCCTGTTAAAAAAAAGAAAGGGAGAACCAAAGTGGCGAAATGTTTACCTTGTAGTGAAGATAAAAGTAAAAATTATGTTCCATTAAAAGCACCACCAAAAACAAATAATAAAATGAATGAAAAAGAAATATTTGATGGAAGTTCTTCAAAAAAATCTAATAAAAAAAAATATTAAAAATTGTATTTTACAATTAAAATATTATATATAATATAAAATAAATGCCTAAACATCTAGATAAAGTATATTATGTTCTTGCTGGAATTAACAAACATCAACATTATAAAGATTGTAAAGCTAAACTAGACGAAGAAGGAATTCCAATTACAGAAGCTAAAATGCTTGATATGGTGAAAGATTTACCTGAAGGTGAACCGATTGATGAACCCCTTGAACCTAAAGATTACCCTGATAAAAAAGATTTACCCCCTGACTACTAATGCATATCGTTCTGGATATTTTAATTTAAATATATCAAGTTTATCAATTTTTTTATAATAATTATACATGGATTTACATTTTGCTATATCTTTATTCATTTCATAATATTCCTTTTTTTTATTTGGATTATTTTTATAATATTCCCTTGCTCGTACTCTATTTGATTCCATAAATGTTTCATCTTCTTTCTTTTTTTGATAATGTTCTTTAAATTTTAAAAGTCGTTTTTGATATTGCTCAATAGCTTTTTGGATCATAATATCGTCCATTTATGTTTTCTATAATCTATTATATATAATAATATTTTCTTTTGTTTAAATAATATTTAAAATAGTCATTATAGTAATTATAGTAGGTGAATTTACAATTGAATAAAATAAAAATGATATGATAAAATATTTCTGCTCCTGAAATAAGATTACTATAATTACTATCATTACTATCATTTTAAAATATTGTAAATTACAATTTATTTTTTATCTTTTTTTTGTTGTTCTGTCAACATTATCTCTTGAGCTATATTATATGTTAATTTTCTAGGTTTTTCAATCTTAAATAATACTGATGAATATTCTCCTATATTAGCATAGGATCCATCGGGGTCATGTATACTAATAGCAACACTAGATAAAATTCTATTTCCACTCATAGTAAATTGTAATGAACTTTCAGTTCCAAAATAAAAATCTCCTTGAGGGTTCATTTTATCTATAACTGCAACAATCGGCATTTGTGTATTTTCAAATTTTCCACCTATAAAATGATTTCCACCGACTATATCACTTCTTATTGTATAATATGACCTCGCCATAGATGTAGGAAAATCACCAGCAACTACTTTTAATGATGTTGTTGCTTGTTGAATTGTAGGATATAGAGGGTAGCCATTTGGAGCAGTTGGATTTACTCTATCATCTAGGGTTAAAGGTTGAGTAAATTGATTATTATAAGCACTTTGACCAAATGTATTTTGAGTATATACTTTACTATCTCCAATAGGAATATCTGCATTAGTAGTTAAAATATTTAATGCTGGAGTATTATTACTTCCTATTCTTTGAGTTCTTACATTTGGATTATTTTTATCAAATTGTTCATAAGTAAAACCCATTAATCCCCATAAACTATCTTTCCATTTATCTTTTGGAATTCCAAAATCTTCAATTGTAATTCCACATATACTATCAAAAATACTAAAATAATCTTGATTTGTATTTGGTCTTTGATATTTGTATTTTACAAATGTAGATGGATGACCTTCATTATCATTTAAACTATAAATTTTTCTTTTTTCATAAGGATAATGTGTTGGACTAAAATCCATATAATCATCTAGTACATTCATTTTATAAACAACTCTATTAGCATCATCAACGAAATCTTCTCTATTAGGAGCATCTCCTTCATGATTAGCATCAGTAATAACAATTTTTTCTAAACTTCCTGCATTACTATTAGTGCCAATATTTTTAGGAGTATGAAAATCACTAAAAAAGAAATGAGTTCCATCATATCCAATTGTACAATTATCAGCACCAATATAAGATTGATTAATTTTTCTAACATTTAAATATCTACTAAATGAATAGTCAACTAAAGGAATAGTTGTCGGTGTAGGTTTATCTGGTTCAATTGAAGGAGTTTGGGCAAATATAGTATTTAAATCTATACTTGAACTCATATTTTTTAAGTCTTTTCCAGTCCATAACATAATAGCAGTATTTCCATAAGAATTCCAGTGGAAATCAAAACCTAATTTTCTTTCTGGTTCAATAGCTCCACCATTAAATAATAAATTAGGAAGTCCTCCTAATTGTTCTGTGTTAATTACAATATTTCCAGTACTACTTTTTGAAGCAAAACCATAAGTAAACTGATTACGAGATGTATCTGGATTATCATAAAATTTATCTTTTTGTAATGGATCATAATGAAAAAATATAACTTGACTAGATAAATCATCTTCATTTTCAGTAAAAGGATTAATAGTTGTTTCTTCATAATAACTAAACCCCAATAATGTTTCTCCATCAGGAATTCTTTCAGTTATATAATGTTCGTCTGTCTTTCTATTCATGTGAATAAACCGACTATTGTTGATATTAATATTTTTATTTTTATAAAAACTCTCTGTTGTATCTGCAGTTGCTAAATTTTCTTTATACCAAAATTCAGGATAAGTTCCTTCAACTTCCAAAAACTCTTTCCATAATTTTAAATTATATTCATTATATTCTAAATTTAATGTTATAACTGGATTACTATTGAATACTTCTAATTCCATAGTTAAACCTTTTATTCCATTCCATCTATTTATTCTTTGTCCTAATTCATAAAAATCTGGTCGTTTCATAGCTACATATTGATAATTAGTATAATAATCTCTTCTTAATCGTGCATTTGCTTCAGTTAATCCTGCACTAGGTTCATCAGCACTTTTAATCATATTAAAATTATCTTCTTCATAATTAAAAATAGTTCCAGCATTAAATCCTTTATAAGTTTGACTATTTAATCTTCTTGTAAAAGGTGCTTCTCTACTTATATCATCAAAAATTTTATGACTATGAGGTTCTGCTAAACTAAATGTATCATTTTGAGTTATTTCTTGTAATTGTCTAGTTAATTCATTTGCTATATATTCAGCACTATTAAAACCAGCTGGAATAGTTAATGTTTTAATTTCTTTATATTGATAATAATATGCATTTTCAGGGTCAGGAGCATAAGTACTTCCACCAACTTTAAAACTTGTAGAAGGTTGATTAGCACCTCCATCATTTAATCCAGTCCACCATGAAAGATTTCTAATCATTAAAGTATATCTATCTCCATTATTTCTTAATTTCAACATATTTTTATTTCCATCATTACCATCAATAAAATAATATTTATAATCAGTAGTCATAAAACAACTCCAAGGATTACATAAAACTCTTCCTTCTGTTAAACTATCCTCAGCTACTTCATTCCATCCTCCATTTGAATCAAAAGAAGCATCGTCATACCAATCATGATTTTTTACAAATCTTCGTGGAAGTTGGACATAAGCATCTAAATCCATATTTTTATAATAGCTAATAACCATATTTATTTCATTATCTTTTAGTTCTACTTCTTTTCCAGTTGGATCCGTTGAAGCTTCTCCTACTGCATTAGGTCTCCATCTATTTAAAACTTCTTGTTTAGTAGCACCAATCATATTATAATCATTTGTTATTGGAGTTTGATAAATAAAATCAGGAGGTTCTGTAATTTCAGTATTATATAAAGTTTGTTTAACTCCTAATGATTTTCCTTTTATATCCATAGTATTTAAATTTCCTGCTCCGTCAACATTAACAAAAGAACTATATACAGAAACTTTATCTCCTGCTTCTAAATGTACTACATCACTTAAATTATTCCTCCATGATGAATTAACTTCTACATTATCTTCTCGTAATTCATTTGAAGATTGTCTATTACATTCAATAACCTTAATATCTAATTGTTGGTTCATTATATAATAGTATTATATTTTATTTTATATTTTTTATTTTAATATGTTGTAAAATACAATATAATCTTATATTATTAATGAAATAACATATAAAAATAGTCATTATATCGGTTTTAATCTCGTTTTATTACTAAAAATGACTTAAAGAGACATTAATTTTAAAATTAATTATTGTTTTAAGTGCTTTTATTAACTATTTAAGATTAAAATGATGTATTATATGATTTAATCTATTATTATTAATGTTTTTTAATCATTTTTTAGTAAA
>WLWF01001242.1_pt1 | contig 21708 bp, 13 predicted proteins | sample 6718331 | NCBI WGS metagenome assembly WLWF01 (sample SAMN12718692, study PRJNA515312) | sponge metagenome | isolation source: marine sponge | host: Mycale hentscheli | place: New Zealand: South Island, Marlborough, Capsize Point | collected 2003-05-01
ATTCATCATTTTTAATAATCATCATTTTATTTTGATGTTCATCCCAATCTATTTTTACATCATGATAATTTAAATTACCATTATCTGTATCACTCATACTCTCAATTAATTTGTTAAGTGCGTTTATAGTGTAAAAACATTCACCTTTTTTATGTACTATTATTGTTGGGGGGTAAAATGAACGAGTATCTACTCTTTCACCTTGTTGTAACCTTACCATAAAAGTTAATATTTTTTTATCATTTTCATTAAAAGAATACTCAAAAATATTATCTTCATTAATTTTAAATCTTTTATTAAGGTAGTTTTTAAAACTATTTATTTTGTCTAAATATACAAATGAAGCTAAGGTTATAATTTTATCTTTTGTTTCCATATTCATAAATGTAGGGTATATATTTATTCTTATTTTTTAATTTTAAAATAAGATCCTCACATTTATTAAATATCTCTAAATCTACCAAAGTATTATTTTCTAAATTCTTTATTCTATTTACTATTTTTTCAGACTTTCCTTCGAATAATTTTACTACGTTTAAATCTAAACCAAAAATAATATTTTCACCATATATATAAACCATATTATTTTCTGATATGTATGTTATTGGGTTTTTTAATGTCAATATTTTTTTTATTATTCTTAAATTAACTCTTTTTTTACCTAACAAAAAATCCAAATATATATAAGGTATATTTTGCCCAAAAGAATTATAACAATACGTAAAAAAGGAATCGGTATCTATTTCATATTCTGATTTTCTTTCTTTAGGTGAAAATGTCCAAAATGTGTTAATATTTAATTGTTTGTGTAAAATAGAAACTTTGTCACCATATGATTGTTTAACATTTTTCCACCCTATAATTAATGTAGGCATATCATTATCGATAGTATCTATGTTATGATAAATTTTAAAATTTTCAATATCTAATTTAGATTCTGTTACTATATTTCCAACATACATATTACAAATATAGTCATTTTTTTTTAAAAAAGAAAATTTATGTTTAGATTACGAGGCGTTAATTCCTCCTCTAGCATTATTATAATCTATTAGTGGTTGTTTATCTTTACCAGTAAATAAAGTTAATACTTTTTCAAAAGTACTAAACGACACGTCATCCTCAGGTCCAAATCCTTGATAAACTATCTCTAAACAAGATTTAAAAGTTGCTGCAGATCCATCGTTTTTATTTGACGATAAATCGTATGCAGACCTTTTATCTTTTTTTAAAAATTTCCAAACACTTAATGATGTGTTGATAGTCGCATCTTCAGTTGTTATAACAATATTAGGTGATTTAATATTTGATTCTCCAGAAACACTACTATTAAAATATAATTTAGATAAATCATAGTAATTTTTTCTACCAATTAAATAAAGATAACCTCTAGGTCTAAATCTATATGCGTCACCTGGTAAAATATTATAATATGTGGTAGTTTCTATTAAATCCTCTTCTTGTTTTATTAATTTTGCTAGCGCTTCGTCTAATACTTTTTTATTTTTTGTATAATTAGTATCGGTAGTATCTAATGTACTTATTTGACTGTTTATGCGATTTTTTTCATTTTCAATAGTACTATTATCAGATTGTTCATCTAATTTTTTATTGGATTTAATTGTGTAAGCGGTATTAGGTTCGTCTTTTGTTGAAGATGATAACGGTAACGATGCCAAATATGAATCACCATATTTAACAATTATCGGATCATTTATACCTGTTATATTAGAAGTATAGTATAAAATATTGTTATTCTCATCACGTATTTCAACACCACTTTCTAATTCTTTTTCTTTCAAATTTAAGTTACTTGAATTAGATAACATCGCAGTAAGTGCCATACTTACTTGAGAATTAGTTAACATATCGTTACCTTTAAATAAGTTTTCTAATTTACTAGCCAATTCAGTGTATTGTTCATCATTGTCTCTTTTAATACCTAAAGTTTTGAAATTGTCAACACTAAAATTATTAAAGTCAAAACTATCTCCACCCTCAATTTCGTTTCTTACCCCTATACTATACAATGGATTGTCTGAACTTAGATTAGTGAATTCTATTTTAGGTGTGTCGCTAGATTCATTTAAATCAATTTCTAAATCTGCAGTTATTTCTTCTGTAGGTGGGGAGATAAATTTTGACTGTCTAACACCTTGAAAATTAGTTGTCATATGATTAGGTGAAATACTATGATTTACACTAGTGATTAGATACGCACCATTAAAAAAGGGGACATTTTGGAGGTCAAAGTACATTAGTGGTTGGATATTCATACATCCTAATGCGTCAACTTTACATGTGTATGATCTAGTTTTAAACAATCTTAATAAATCAGTACCCACATACGTTTTTTGGGTTCCCCCTCTTTTATCAACCAAATCAGATAATGCTCTAAAATACTCTCCAGTTTCTTTATGTTCTTGTTGATTTAAAGAAACGTTTTTAAAAATTGTTTGGTTTTGTGCCCCAAATGCAACTCTAAATGCTACTAAAGATGAATCATCAGGACCTACCATATCTGAAGGTAATTCTGTACCACTTTTAAAACTAAACCCGTCATCTTTAAAATAATAATTACTTCTTTCACCAATATCTAAAACTTCAGACGCACCACCAACATATATACAACAAAAAATTGGGCCCGTAGATTCATTAGCTTGTAGGGTAGTTTGGGGTTGAAAGATTTTAGCAACCTCTGTTCTATCTTTAAAATTAACGTAGTTTGGTAATATCTGAAATAAGAAATTACTATCCCTTAGAAGTTTAGACATAAATAAATAGACACTAGTATTTAAGTTACTACCTAATGTTAAAAAACTTTTAAGGTTAAATGTTGCCTTTTCACCTATATTACGCCAACCCCTATCAATAAATCTAAAATAATCTATTAAATCTTTTGTGTCTGATCCACCACATATATTAAAAGATTTTTTTTCTGCACCAACCCATTTACTATTAATATTTTTGAAATAGTTATATATTTCTAATTTTATTTTATTAGTACTTTTATTTTTACTTTTCTTTTCTTCTTCAGTATTAGTTTCAGATCCATTAGTATTATTTTTTTCTATTTCATCAAACTTTAAACTAAAAGATTCTATGTATTGGTTTATGTTACTAACATTTATTTCTAATTCTGATTCTACCCTATTAGGGTTAAATATTTCAGGGTTTAAAATTATTAAGTTAGTTGTCTCTTTTAATTCTTTTAATATGAAAGTTTCACCATCCTTTTTTTGTTTTTCTGTAATACCCAAACTAAAAGAATCGTCAGGATCAGAAACATAATAAGTCATATTCAATTCAAACTTACCACTTAAATTATCGTTAAACCTATCATTACCATCTACCCAATTTTTAAATCCGTTTATAAATTCTTTTTTAACGGATGTGGGTAATGAAGTTAATGAATCTTCTATATCTATATTTACATCCTTAGAAGTTAATACCCCCCTTAAATAACCTAAATTTAAATATTTTTTATAAGTAGTTTCAAATTTTTGGTGGTTACAACTATTATCTGGTGTTCCATCAGATTTTAATAAATTAACATTAAAATCGACACTACCGTTACTATTCACACCTTGTTCATATCTCCATAAAATGCCACCTAAATAAAATACATACAACTTTGGTAGTTTTACTATTCTAGCACCTTTATATGAATTATTGGGAAATATAGAATTCAAAAACCCCTCTTCAAAGGTTCTAAAGGGAAAGGTTGACAATAATAATAACGCCCTACTATAGTTATTACTTTGTTTACTATAAAATTCACTTTGTGTTAGGATTTCTTCATAGTCACAACTACTCGAATTATCTAATGTAAAATTAGTCTTATTTAAATATTTACTATCAAATGTTGTTGCAGTAGGGTTAAAGTCTATTATTTTTGAATTTCTTAAGTCAGTTTCAAAGTCGTTATTGTTACTTATAAATAAATTTTTAGAGACATTTTTATCCCATACATTAAATATGTTATTTGTGGTGAAATTATTTGCAGATGAATAACTATTTTTATAATATAGTTCATCACCAGTTTCTTTTTTATTTATTGTACCTCCGTTATTTGGATCGGTTAGTTTTGCATAAGAGTCTTCTTTTTGAATTTCTGAAAATAATTTTTTACTATTATTAATAATATCATTATCATCAAATATCACATAATTAGCTTTACTATTATATTTACCACTTAAATTAAAACTGTTGTATTCTGGTAAAATATCATCTGTTTCTTTAATATAAAAATTTGACCCTACCTGATTAATATTTTCTCTAAAAAATAGACTATCTTTATAGTCTTTTTCACCATTTACTAATTCTTTTAAAATAATAGATAAAACTGACCTAACATTTTTATTAAATATTGTTTTATTTGCAGCAATAGACTCAAAATTTGCATACTTAGGTATATTACCTAAACCAGTATTTAAATCAAACCGACTATAGTTTTGGAGTATAGATACTCTATAAAAAATCTGTTTTATTAATTCGTTATATATTTCATCTTTATCATTTAAAACGTTTATCTTTATCCAAGGATTAATTTTATAATCTATTGGGTTTATGGGAAACCAATTATCAGTATCTAAACCATTCCTTAAAACACTAGCCTTAGTTACTTGCTCTAATTCTTTAGTTTTAGAAACTAAATTATCAAAAACTTCTTCAGTAAAATTCCATTCAGGAAAATCTATAGAATTTACACTACCTATTTCTCCAATATATATTTCTTCTAAACTACCATCTCCGTTTTTCTGATATACTGTTGGCCAAGCAACTCTATTAATACCTGTAGGTACATCTGTTTCATAACCTTTTAAAACTTTATTTCTATTACTAGATTTATCTTCTTGTTCAGATTCCTTACTAATATCATAAATTGTCTCAATCATTGCTTGAGTATTATTAGATAAAACTTCAAAACATTTGTCTATTGTAGGTTTAAAACCAAATAAATCTTTAAAATTTTTCAATATCTTTTCATTGATTTCTATTTGTACTGCCTCTTGTTGGTCTTTTATAATTGTTTTTAATTCACTAATCCTATATTCCACTAATTCCCTTTGTTTACGGAAATCTACTACAATAACATTAGTTTCTGGTTTTAAAGTCTGATAGAACTGTTGGGTGTTACCACTAAATAAAGATAACTCATAATTTGCGTTTTTATCTCCACCATCATAATCATTTTTTAAATATATAGAACTATTTTTATTCTGAAACTCTGATATAATATCTTCTAATTGTTTTGTTACAATTTTACCATTATTATCTTTAGTGGATACCACATAATTTTCCCAATTTTTATCATCAGTACTTAAAAAAAATGATTTTATTAATTCGTCATCTTTATTAGTTTTTTTGTTTTCGTTGCTTGGTACACCAGATATTTTTGACTTTACCTTATCTGATAATTTTGATAAAGTATTTTCAGGTTTATATTCTTTTCTATCGTCATCACTTAAAAATTCTAAATATTTTGTAATTATGTCTGTTAATGTATTAGTGTATTTTTTAAAAGCTCCTCTGTTTATTGAGTTTATAACTATGAAATCTCTTATGGAAAGGTAGTTGGTTTTATTTTTTAAAATATTGTCTTTTATTGGTGAAGTAAATATTTTGGTGTTATTATTTTCTCTTTTAATATAATCCTCAGAATCTGTTACAGACTCATTACTACCGTTACTATTACTTATAGGTTGTTTACCAATGTCGTTACCAATAAAAGATTGTATACTTTCTAATAAATTTAACTTACCATTTAGGTCTTTAAGGTATTCAAAACTATTTAAGTCGGATTTAATAATTTCTGTTTCTATTTGTATTCTACTTATTTTTGTTAAAAATTCATCTATTTTTCTTATATTAAAATCTCCTTCGGTACCAATATCTGAACCCCTATCATCATATATTCTATTAAGATTATTAAATCCTTTTTGTGTGTTTACAGTACCAATGATATTACCTAAAACCATATCATTTAAAAATGCCTGTTGGAATCCTAAGAAATTGGCACTAATATCAAAGTTACCAGTTGACCCATCAAAATTTGATGTCCAATTTACCATATGCAAACAATAATCTACTTTTTGTCCGAAATACCCTTTTACGGATAGTCTAAATACTGGATAAGGCATTTTAAAAAATATACTATATGGTGACTTTCTATCATTGTCTTTTATTACGTCAAATAACCCGGAACCTCTTACATCTGTAAATGTAATATCTACAACGGGAACTAAACTAGCGTTATATTTAATACTAATATCTTTTATACCAAATCCCTCTAATGTACCCGCACTTCTACTGTTTTCGTCTTTAAACCCACCAATGTTAGTCCAATCAGTTGTCGTATAACTTTTTTGTAATGGTGGATCTAATTTTCCGTCTTTATATTTTATTTTAGTAGATATAAAATTTACCTCTCCTTCAATACCACTATCAAAAACAATTGGATCACCTTCTAATGTGTTACCACCATATGTAGTTCTACTTCTCGGATATGCAGAAAATTTCACATAAATAAACATGTCTTCAGGTGGAATGATGTCCATACCAGGAGGATTGGGGTCAACAACGAATACATTACCCGTTTTAGCCCCTCTTTTATTAGAACTTAAATCTTCTACATTAGCCATATAAGGTTATTTTTTTATATTTAGTTTCTTATATTTTTCCACCTCATCAATATATTGTTGTATACTATCTCTGAAAGGAAAGGGTATTCGAATAATTTCTCTGTTAGGTATATTTTCTTCAACTCCACCGTACTGTGGGTTTGCTAAAAGTATTAACCAACCATGATATGGGTTTCCATAATATAATTGACTAAATTTATCTAACCTACTTCTTTCTGAATTATATACAATTGTTTTATCACTATCTTTAGGGGGTATTTTTATAAAGGGTAACGGCAAATATTTACCGTCAAATTTAAAACTCTGATATCTATCGAAATATTCTTTTCCCATAATACTATACTATACCATTTTCTGTAACAGTAAAGGTTTTTTTAACTTTAGTTTTATTTTTAAATTTACTAAAATAAGCTTCAGCCTTAATTTTAGTTTCTTTATCTTTCTTTAAATCATTAAGACTTTTTTCTTTATTTTTTAAATTACTTTGAGCAACGTATACTAAATTTTGGTTTTCTACACTAGGGTTACTTTGTAAAGTATCTTCTGCAGTTGTTAATTCTGTTTGTGCGGTATTTATCGCATCTACTCTTTCTTTTAACTCTTCCACCGTCACTAAGTTTAATTGATCTAAATTAACTTTAGGTGTGTATAACCCAACCTCTGCCTTAATACTATCTACACTGTCCTCTATATTAGATTTGGTTTTAACATTTAAAAATAATCTATTATCTATGTCTGATTTTGATCCCCCACTGTAGACTGTAGGTGATGTCTTTGACTGTGCAACAATTGAACTCCCTACTACCGATATCGTAATTTCACCTTCAGCATCACTATCTTGTTGATTACCAGAATTTTCATTCTCACTATTTTGATCTAATTCTACATCATCTTTTAAAGACTCATCTTCTGATTCACCAGCTAATTTTCTTTTTATTTCACCTAATTTTAAACCATCAATAATTTCACCGTCTTTAGTTGTATCCGATCTAACGTCATACATTTCTGTATTTGCATAATAATTAAACGATACCGCATTTTGTAACCTATTTAATGGTCCACTTAATGAATGTCCTCCAATTAATTCAATACTTAATTGTATTGAAGCTATCATTGGTTGTACACCTATACCTTCTGGGTTTAAATCAAATTGTGGTCCATCGTAAGAAATAGATAAACTACTAATAATAATTTTAGTATAAAAGAAATCTCCTATTCTAAGTATACAAACAGGTGGTCTACCAAAAGATAAATTTTGTGGTTGTACTCCAACCTCAACTCCATTTTTATTTGTTTTCTTATCGTATATACTAGGACCTTGTCTCATACATTGATTTAAAAATGTTAACCTACTATTAAACCCTTCAGGTGTAATACTATGATATGAGGGTTGGAAATATTTTATTTTTTCTGATATAGTTTTAAAATAATTAGGATAGTTACCATCTATATATTCGAAATAGGCACTTTCATCTATAATTAAATTATCGACTAATTTAATTTGATCAGGGTCTAAAGTTCCTGTCTTAGATTTACTTACTTCTTTTTTAACTTTTGTCTCTTCCGAATTTTCTACATCAGATTCCATTTCTACACTAACTCTATAGTCACCATCCGTATCAGAATCAAAGGCATCATTACCTATAACATTATAAGTTATATTTTTTAATATCTTAGTATCTATTCCAGAAGAGTTTAACGCACTTTCTACTGCGGTTTTTACCTCTTCCGCATATTTTTTACTTAAATTTTTACCTTCATTAGTAGTCTCCCCAAAATCGTCAACATTCGCCCCCCTACCAACATAACCATTAAAAATTATTTTTGTCTTTGGGTTAGTATTACCATTTTGTTTTTCAATAAATTCTGTAACCTTTGTAATTATACTATCTAAAGAAGCCTGATCATATGTCATTGTCTTTCTACAGTTTTCAGGTTCAACATTACAATCAACTGTAGTTATTAACTTTACAACACCATCATCTTTTATTTTATCTAAAACTGTGATAGTTTGTTTTTTTTCTTTCTCTAATAATTTTTCTATTTCACCATAGTCTGTTTGTGGAACCGCACACTCTAACGCCTCTAAAAAATCTTCAGGTGTAACACAACCTGCAAAAAATCTTTCATTTAAATTATTATTTTGTCCCCTATAACAATTTATAACTCTAGGATGATCTACTAAAACTTTAAAAGATAGTGAACCACTTCTTTTACTATTATTATACGTATAAACTGGTTCACTCCTACCAATAAATTCTGTAGATGTCCAATTTGCAGCAGTATTTTCATCAAACTTTAAATCATATGGTGGAAACCACATTAACCTACCTTTATTACCTGATAATGGATCACCACCACCAATTTCAAACGCAGGTAAATCTGCAAGGTTATCCGCCCACGCTAAATTTTCAATAGAAAACATAAATTTCTTCCTATCACTTTCTGATTCGTTAAGTACAGGATGATATTTAGGTATTCCGTTGTCTTGTAAAACACTTAATGATGATTTTTCTTGTGTAGCGGAAAATCCTTCTGTTCCTGAATCTGAAGTAAATAATCCCGTATTTCTTATAGCATTAAAGTAACTATACCTATCGTTTACTGTCCATACTCTACAATACTTACCATTGGTTTCTGCATCAAATAGTAAAATCTCACTAATTGCGTTACCCCTACTGATAAGTCTTTTCTGTTTTTTATCTTTAAAATATTTTTTTGTTTGGTTTATATAAACATTATCTTGACTATTATTTACTAATTGTTGTGTTTTATATAATAATGTTTTAGGGTTAAAGTTTTGTTCACCACCAGTTACCCAAAAGAATTTATTAGGATCACCAAAAGGTCCACCTACACTTTCTATAGAGGTTTTACTATTACTACCTGTTAAGTCTCCACCGTTGAGATCATCACTATCGAAAGTTTTAGTAATTAAACTACCCCTATTAGTGTTTTTATCCGTACCAATATAATATCTTCCGTTTGTACCTTCATCCGAAGTTCCTACAAATCTACTATCGACATATATAGGACGGTATTTGTTAGTATTTAATAGATTAAATGTAAATTGTACTTGTGTTTCACTAGTTCTCCCTAGTAAAGTTTTCATTCTAACTTCAGTAGACATTGTTGGTACTACACCTTCTTCTGAATCAACATCACCACCATTTATTTTATTACTACTATTATACTCATTCCAACCCACCGCATCATTTGGTAATGAGTTAAATGTTTGTCTAAAACCACCTAATGTATCGACATAATTATCAACCATATTACCTAATGATTCAGTAATATACCCAGTACTATCTGTATTTGGGTTCATTTCTTCCTCAATTTGAGCAATTTTGTCAATAACAGTTTTTTCTAATTGTTGTCCACCTACTAATCCTAAAGAACTTTCTGTTTTAAAATTTAATGATTTATATCTATTTATTACATTAAAAGGAAATGCAACACCTTTTTTATCTCCTTTATTGATTAAATCAAATCTATTAGGTACATATGATGTTGGATAAGGGGCTCTTTCTCTATCTCCAAATCCTTCTGGTAAAGGTGTGGGAAGGTTTGGTGGTATCGTTAGGTTGTAGGTAATATAATCATCATCTTGTGGAATATAAGGGTTTAAATTGACGTTTTGTGTTTCCCTAAAAAAACCACCTAAAGGAAATAATCTTTCTTCTTCGTTATAATGTATAGGTATATTCTCATCGGCAGTACCAAATATAGGTACATTAATAACTTTACCTATATCTTCTAATTTAGATACTAATCCTGATTGTGTTAATGTATCACTAACAGGTGGTGGTAAGTTTCTTCCTAGTATACTATCTCTAAATTGTTGTGTTGATAATATACCTATTTTATAAAATATTCCCCGATGGTCTAATATTCCTGCCATATATAATAATTTCTTACTATATAAATATTACATCAATAAAATTCAGGAGAATTAAATAATAATTATTATAATTGTTTTTATTATTTAATATTTAAAACTTGTAAATAACTTGTTTAAATCTGGTCCTAGTAATAATAGGGAAAATATATTGAAAAGTCAATAGTAGAGTGAAAAAAAATAAAACTTTTTTTATGTTTGACCCATATAATCAGTAGATTGTTTACTAGAAGGTACCCCTCCTTCTCTAAATGTTCCGTTTAGTTGGTTAATAATCATTTTCTCAATTTGTGGTTTTATTGATGTCATACTCATACTATTTGTTGAACCATCTGGTGAAACTATTTCTATTCTACCTGTAATATTTAAGTTTCCAAATTCCATTTTAGAATTTGTTGTACCCCCCGCCATTTTGTTAGGTAGTCCTTTGTCCATTAATTTATCTAAAGGTCCACCTCTTTTTGCTCCGATAATATCATCTTTGTCAGTAAAACTAGTTACTTGTCCAGAAGACCTTAAAATAAAGTCCTCCTCTATCTTCTTCCCATCGGCACCGGGTTGTTGTTTATTTTCTGCACCTGATTGTTGTTTTAAAGATGCAGCAATCTCTTCTAAATCTCCAGTAAAATCTTCCCAACCTTTTTCAGCCCACTCTGATAAACTTTTACCTAATATTTCTGCAAAATCTTTTTCAAAAAATTCAGTCAACCCTTCTTCACCAGCAATACCCATAGCTTCTGCTTGTTTTCTAGTTAATTCAACAACATCACCAAAAGGTGATTCTCTAAATATTTTTAATGCACTTTCAAGTTGTTTTTCAACTCCACCAAATAAACCCTTCATACTAGGACCTAAAACGTCTTCTGTTATTTCATATCTATTAACTTCTGCAACAAATCCTGTTTTTAGAGACTCCAATATATTTGTTAATATCTGATTAGTTGTCATAGAATTATAAGCCATATCCATAATTGCGTCATCTGCATCTTTAGGTGCTGCCATAATTTCTGCTGCCTTATCCATTCCGATATCACCTATATCCAACTCTTCACCTTGAAAATCTACAACAAATTTACCATCTTTCATTCTAGCCATACTAGCTAGACCTTCTCTCATATCTTCATCTTGAATGTTTCCAGAAACATTCATTTTAATATCTTTTATTTTAGCAGCATTACGAGCCATATCAATCATATTATCGGTACTTATACCTAATTGATCTCCCGCAGCTTTAAGTTGCATTCTAGCCTCAGCAGGAAACTCATATTCACCAGTTTCTTCATTAAACTGCATCATATTTTCTACCATATCACCTACTCTCTCTGCTAATTCTTCTGGTTTATTTCTTGCGAGATACATAGTTTCAAATGGGTCACCGAACGCTTTTGCTATATCACCACCTAACATTTGTAAATTTGCTGCTGCTTCAATTGCGGCCTCAGGTTCATAGAATTTTTCAGCCATACCTAACATTTGACCGACATCCATCCTCATTTTAACTGCTAATTGTGCCATTTTAGTCATACCTTTAACACCACCTTTAAATGACATTCTAGACATATTATCAAAGTTATTGGCTAAAGTTTTTGCCACTTTACTTGCGTTCAAACCTAGTTTTTGACTACTAACAACCATCTCATTAATTTTTTCAGTTGCCTTTGTGGTGCCAACACCCATTAATTCCATTCTTTCATATAGTTCTGACGAACTTTCTAAACCAACACCAAGACCCTTATTCAATAACGCTATATTTTTTACCTCTTCTGGTGTCACAATTCTAGCCCTACCAGATTGATCATTAAAATATTCCATCATAGTACTTACGTCATTTGCACCATAACCAAATTTAGTAACTTCTGCAGTAGCTCTATTAAATTGTTTCGTAAATTCCTTACTTCTCCCCACAGATAACCCAATGCTGACCGCAGTTTCTTTAGATTTTTCTGCTAATTTTTCTGCGAATTTATATTGTTGAGTAGAATCTGTCATAAACTTTGCGAACTCCTTCCTAATATTCCCAACAGAAGTTACCGCATCTTTTAACAAGTTACCTGTATCACCGACCTTTTTAGATAATCCAGAAGCAGAACTCTCCAACTTATCCATCTCACCATTTAAATCGGCAATATCTTTTTTAAGTTCTTTAATCGATTGTTCTAATTCATCTAATCTTTCCGCATCACTCATTATTTTTTACTTTTCTTTTTAATATCATTAAATTCTTTTACGACCACATCAAGTTTATCAGTTAATTGTTTTATTTTTTGACTCATTAAAACTGAATTTAAAATACCTTTAATATTTTTACCTGTACCTTCTATCATTTTTTAATTTAGTGTTAAAAATTCAAACCTAACGTCTTTTTTACTACTTTGTCTATTTGCAACACCATTTTCTACAGAATCATTTTCGTTATAAAATAATCTTATATACCCACTCTGATCACTTCTGGTTTTTAGTTCTCTATAATATAATTTTAAGGCAACTTTACTATCCCATCCTTTTTTTTGTAAAATCAAATAATTGTCTTTATCCCAACCTATCACATCAAACTCAATTCTACCACTAAAGGTATCTTCACTTTTAACAGTTGCAGATCTAACAGAAAGTTTTATGGTATTATAAAATTCGACAATAGCTTTAGAATATTCTAAACCACTAGTACCATGTAATTTATTTCGATATCTATTTATCCTCCTACCTAATTTATTAATTTGTGATTTAGTATAATCAATATCTGACTCTATATTTGTAGTGTCTAAACTTTCAATTAAAACATTTAAATTATCTATTAATTTTATATACTCATTAATATTCATAAGTTTTTATTTAATAAATATCACAAAAATAATATTTATTCTTTTGGTGTTAACATATCAATATAGATTTTCCGCGCGTAAGTAGGCATTATTAGAATATCGGAATAACTAAATCCATTCCTAACTAAAAATAAAGTTTCTTTAAGTAAGTACTGTTGATGATTAGAACTCAGGCCAAAATAAATTCTTATTGATTCTAAGAAAGCAAGTTACGGACTCTCCCCCCTGAGTCCGAGCGGTAGTTTTAAAGTCTACACCTGGTTCTATATCCGACATATATTTATTTAACTTTCTTATATCCATAATAGGTAAAGCCTTTAAGATATTAGATATTTTAATTTTATCTTTTTCACCATTTATTCCCATAATAGACCTTTCTAATCTTAGGGTGGTTTTACTGGAAACATCATTTTTGTTTCTTTCCATAATATCCTTATCTATAATATCTATTTCTTCTTCGTCTTTTCCTGTTAACAATCTAAAATTAACGGTTCTATTAGACTTAGGTAAAGTAAAATCAAACAAACCATTTTCATCAGGTTTTACTGTTAACGGTTTATTTTTTAATGTTGTTAAGTCAATCTCACCTTCTACTAATTTATTATTTTTAGGGTTAATAACAGGTTGTATATATTTCTCACCAAAAGCAGAAACCCTTAAGAATAAAACTATTGCCATTCTATCACCTTCTAAAAGTAAATTATGATCAAAACCTAAATCTTTAACTTTTCTTTCTATTAAAACATCTATTAACTTACCACTATTTAAAATATTTGGTGATGTCAATACATTTTCATCATAAGCAGTTAAAAATTCTACCTTAACTTTTGATTTTTTATTTGGGTATAATAACCCCTGTGAAGGTAACTCTAATATATCATAAGGAACTTTATACTCTTCAGGTACAAAATTCGGATCCATAAAACTTTGATTTTCCATATTATAAAACTATTATATTATTATTAAAAGTAAATATTATAACCTAAACAATATTTATAGGAATAATATTAACTTGAAATTGTATTTCGTCTACACTACCAAGTTTTTTATTACAACATTCAGTATTATATGACCCATCAGGACATAAACATCCTTCACCTTCTTCTTCCTCACCATTAATATCATTATTTTGAATAGGTTCTTTAATAACTTGAGGTGTATTTTGATTTAAGTTTATACAAATGTCTCCTATTTTCTGTATTAGTGCATCTATACCTGAACCATTAATTTCTATGATATTCCCCTCATCATCTTTATAACTTAGTAATAGACTCTGTAAATCTTCAGGTGCTGAACCTATCCAATCTTTAATTTTATTTAAACCATTTTTAGTTATCCAATCTATAACTTTTTTCTGCAGTTTCTGCCAATCACTTCCACCTTCTTGAGTAGATTCAGTTTTTTTACGTTTAATATAATCTCTAATTTTTTGTTGTCCAGATTTTAATTTTACCAATTCCGCAATTAAATCATCTTTTTTTACTCCGTTAACTGTTTCTCCATTACAAAATTTCTTTTTTTCTTCAGGAGTCCAATTTGACATGTCATCTATTTTTTCTACTGTCGCATAAAAACCTTCCAAAGACTCCTTCCACGATTTTACTTCCCCTTCCATTTCTGTAACTTCTGCAATACACGCTTTATAACGATCATCTTGTAATACTTTATCAGCACCTACTATCGGTTCCCATTTTTTTCTACACTCCTCTCTTAAAGCATCCCAAAGTCCGTAACTTGTTAAAATATATTCAACTGTTAAAAAAATACCATACACAGGTAATGAGGTATAAATAAGTTTATCATTGTCTTTATCAAACCAAGTTTGCCAATGAGGGACAGGATTTACTCTAACATCTCCACCTCTATACGCATCCATACCCATACCAATCACCCACCCATAAAATGCTTGTTCACCAACCAATCTCAACGTATTTTCAGCAGACCTAAACGCAGTTTTCGCCCCACCTTCCAAACTCATATCTAACCAAGTTCCTTTGTCCGCATATTTAAAATTCAATAATGACCATCTAGGATTTTTATATAAACCTAAATTCATCTTTGAGTTTCTAAATGACCAAATTAACTTATGTAACACAAAACTTGTTTGTGGGAAAAAATATCTAAAGTAATCAAACGCACCTTTAGGTCCGCCAACTTCTCTATTACCAGATTTCTTTTGACCTTCCCACCACTTTTTCCACTTAGATTTATCTGGCCCAGCACCCCCACCATCACTAGGTTTAACGTCTAAATCTGGACCGGTACTTTTTTTAGTTATTGAAACCACAAATTCTTTTTCTACACCGTCTACAGGGTCAACTTTTTTCATAGTAACTAATTCCCATTCGTCTAGATTTCTTATAGGAATAAGTGACTCACCTTCTTTTATGAATACAACACCCCCAGTGCTTTTCATATGTGCTTGCAATTCGGGTATTGTAACATTTTGTTTAACCATACCTTCTGCTTTCCCAACACCAACCTCTATAGATTCTAATATCTTACCATTTACTACATCAGGATTTGTTTTAGGATTAACGGGATCAGTTAGTGTTGTCGATCCTTTGTCTGGTTTTAACCCTCCATCATCACCATCTAACTTTACATCATCACCATCTAACTTTACATCTCCTCTCCCCTTTTTTAATTTATTATCTACATCTGTTTGTGCATTAACAGTAGTTTCAGGATTCGGTTTAACTAAATTACCATCTGGATCTATATCACTACTTTTTATCACCTTCCCATCATTATCTATTGTATGTAACGTTGTATTGTTATTGTTTTTAATAACAACAACAGAAGAGTAATCACCTACAACATCATCTAATTTTTTATTTGCTAATGCTACTGGAAACATTTCATCTAAAATATCTCGAGTTTCTTCGGGGACATTCCTTCTCATCTGAAGATAAAATTGCTGACCGCTTTCTTCTGATTTTTCAAAAATCTCCTGCATTCTTTTTACATAAATAGGGTCATTTAGAGTATCCATTGTTTGTTTAAATCTTTTAAACCCTTCTTCTCCCAAAGAAGATTTCCATATTGTGGAGAATTCGTCTAAGTATCTAACCATATCATCAATGCCAGTCACCTTAAAATTTAAAAATTTAGTTGATATATCATCGCTAACATTTAGTAACGACTTTCTAATATTTTTATAAGCAGAAGAGTCCACATCCATACCCTTCATTGCGCTCAATAACCGTTTTTTCCAATTCTGTTCACTCAACAAAGGTTTAGAACTTACAATTTCCTCATCAATTAAATTACCGTAAATCCTATTATCCCCAAAAAGAGATTTAATTCTTAATGACTCTTCATTTAAATTTTTATAATTTTTCATTTTTTTTTAATTATTTTTAATTATTTTATTACGTTTTTAATAAATACATCACATTTGATTGTGTTAAAACACTTGTTAATATATTTTTTTCTAAATAATAGGGTAAATAATATTGAACTTCTAATTCCCCTGAAGGAATACCCCAAGATGACCCATCAGTAGTACTAATATTAAGTATATCTGTAGTAGATGCTCCAGATAAAATCTTAAAACTATTTTTATCGAAAGAACCCCCTTCATAAACACCTTTATATTTTAAAGTACTAAAAGTAATAGCACTACCATCGGCAGAATATTTACCATCATATAAAAGTTTTTTATAATCATTATACTCGTTTAATCGTACAGTTATAACAACTTGTTGATCATCATAAAAAGTTATATGAAACTTTGGTTCCCTATTAAGTATCAAAACACTTTTAGCTAATACATAACAATCACCATCATTTTCCTTACCAAAAGTTTTATTATTGGTATCAATACTATTTGATTCTAAAATAATATTCACATTTTTTAAGTTTTGTTTATTTTCACACAAATTATACTGATCAAATTTGTTGTAAACAATATATCCTTCACCTTCTAAGTCCTCTTCACATTTTTCTAATTGCGTTGAATTAGTACCTACACACTGTTCTTTAATTAACATTAAAGATTTTATCCTACCAATTTGTTCATTTAAATTCCTCATCTGTAATTTCTTTTAATCTACCTATATATTCTTTCAATTCTTCTCTAATAGAATTAATACTATTACTATCATTTATATTATAAGTATCTAATAATTTATTAACAACACTAATTCTATCTTTAATAGAAGTAACTTCTTTATTAATTTTATCTATTTTATCCATTTAACTTTAGTTATTCCTTCTTAGGTTGTTGATTGTAAAAATTAATTAACTTCTCAATATCATTATCCCCCTCAAGTTCTGACTTTTGCTTTATATATTCTTTATTATAGTAAAACTGAAGAGAATCACCTATATTGTCATCGGCATCGTCTGGATTGATTTCAATACTTGATGATTTTTTTGCATTGTTAATACTCTCTTTATATTTTTTTAAATTTTCCGAATTAAGGTTATCTGTATTCATTTTATATTCACCAGCACCCGTTACATCTGCATTTCTATACTTTTCTTTAAAAGTATCTGTTTGGAATTTAGGATTTTTCATTAACCACATAACCCCTTCTTGTGGATCTTTCTTTTCATCATAAGGTCTCCACCCAGCTTTCCACGCTTTCTTTAATAATATATTATCATTATAACTATCTTTTGGGCTCACACCAAAAACCTCTTTAGTATTATTCCAGTCATATCCTGCCAATTTAACTATAGCATATATTTTACCATCAAAAGCATCTTTTTCTAATTCCTCTTTTTTAGTATATTCATAATAACCCATACCACCTACCATTACACCTGATAATGTCAATTGTACGATAAATGTTTTAAATGATTCTTTAAATGCCTGACTTCTCAATGCTTTAGATAAATCATTACCACTTTTAGCCAATATAGTTTTTCCCTCTTTAGTACCTATATATGCAGCTAATGATCGTCTAGTGGGATTTACGTTCTCCCCTCCTACTTTTATCGATTTATATTTTTTTAAAAACTCATCAACCTCCTTATTAAATTTAACAACATCTTCATAACCTAAATTTTTAAGTTTTTTAGGGTCACCTAACATTTGTAAAAGTTCCCCAACTTGTTTTACTTGATCTTCTGTTAAATTTTTAGTTTCTTTTTTAATTAAATTGTTTATCTCCCTTTTACTCATATTTTGCACCCCTTTTTGAGTAATCTCAACAGTAATTTTTTCAGTCGCTTTTATAACTGGCTCACCAATCCTAGCAATTGCTTTAGCTTCTGTCACACCAGGAATTATACCTAACGCAGATAAACCCGCAAAACCTAGTTTCATTAAAGCCTCTTTTTGTTTTTCGTTATAACCTTTAGTATCACCTATCAATAAATTATATTGACTTTGTGCACCATATACAACTGCTTCTCCAAGGTATATGACAGTATTTATTGCATCAAAAAAGGCGGAAACAACTGTACCCACATAAGGTATAAGAGACGCACCTATAGATAAATTATCAATAACACAAGTTAAGTAATCGATACCTTCAGAACCTTCACACTTTAACGAATTATAAATTGCTTTACCTAATTCAATTGGCGCATTTAATACTTTACCATAAACTTCTTTGGGGTCTTGATCATAAGACTGTAATGCCAATTTGTATATTACTTTAGCTTTTTCACCTTCTACCCCACTAAAATCATTTGTGAATACATGTGGATTATGACAGGCAATACAAGAATTAAATTTAGGTCCTGTACCATAAATTGACTTACTTTTCACAGGAGTAGGAGGTCCGAAGAAAATATTTAATAACTCTTCATCATCCTCCTCATCATAACAAGGTTTACAAAATTCACCAACTTCAGGACTAATATTTAATTTCTTTGCGTTACTAGGATTATCTATATTTTTAATGTAATTTAACAAAGTCCATCTTTCTTTTTTAGTTAATAATTCACTATCATTACCTAACGTAATACCGTTAGTATTTTTACTTTCTTTTTCTTTAATTAAATCTGATATAACCTGAGCCATTTTAGGACCAAATAATTTTCCTGTTTTTTCACCTACATCGTACCCCATAACATTTAATTCATCATAAAGTTCTTCTACTGTTTTAATCCAACCTAACGATGCACTCCCATAATATTTCGCAAACGCCTCTGCAGTAATATCACTAAAATCCCAATCTTTAATTCCTTTATAAAACCCTTTATTAATTAAAAATTGTTGTATTTCACCCGCATTTGGACCTGGTAATATAGTAATACTACTTTTGTTTTCTTCTTCATTAAGGACAACACCACTAATACTTAAAAAATCATTTAAAAATATTCTATCGTATTGTCCTTCTGTTAATATAATTCTCATACCTTTTTTAATTATTATCCATAAAATTAATCATTTTATTAAGATTATTACCTCTGCCCAACGGAACTTTTTTCTTTATTAAATTGTCGACTCAAAGAATCTAAACTATTTATATTATCCCATCTTCTAATTTAGTGTTATTTTTTTCTTATTGCGAAAAAACCATTGTTTTTACCAGTTTTTTTATGTAATGTTACAACTTTATAAGTACTAGGATCTTTTTGTAATGTCTTTAAAAAATATTCCTTAAAATCGTTATTAATTTGCATTCTACCACTTCTTCTATTTTTAGTTGCGATAGTATAACCCTTTCTACCATTAAACTTGTATTTACCAGGACCAACCACCTTTAACTTAGCGACTCTTAATCCACCACTATCTTTTACTTCATATGTTTCACCCTCAACGGTAGATTCCAATTCAGGTATTTCTCTATTTAATAAATCATAAACTTGTTCCATTTCTTCCATACCAATACCAATACCCAATTTTCCAAATCTGTTTTTAAATGTACTAACACACCAATCGAGACCTTTTAATTCATTGTCAGTTAATTCCATCTGAGCATTACCTATTTTAGTAGTTTGCTTATAAACTTCTTTCATACCTTTTTTACAGGCTTTAACATTATCATTAATTTCACCCTTATCTCTTTTAACACTCGCTAAAACACTTTTAACGGTATTTTTTCTTTTTCCTTTTTGGTAAAACTCTGTACCTTGTCTATTTGTTCCCGCCTTTTTAGGTCCATCATCTTCTTTTTCCTCCTGATCGTCATATGTACCAGTTTCTTTTTCCTCACCATCACTTCCTTTTTTAACTGTAGTGGAAGAAGTTTTACCATCTTTTCCTGTAGTAACTGTAGTTTCTGTACCGTCTTCTCCTTTGGTAACTTTAGTGGAGGAAGTTTCACCTTCTATACCTTTAACAGGTTCTGTTTTACTTTTTTCTTTATCTTCCTTGTTTTTTTTATCTAACTGACTTTCTAAATCACCTTTCTGAGTAAATGGGTTATCTAGTGTTGCATTCCCCCCATCGTTAGATTTTTTTAATGGTTCAACGTCAACAATTTTATCAGCAATCACTTTGTTAAGTGTTTCAATGGCGTCCATCATACTATGTGTAGTGGGTGTTCCGCCTTCATTGACTAATCCTGCTTTTTTATTAAAAACATCTAAAGTTTTCTGTCCTGCAATACCATCAGGTGTTAGATTATTATCTTTTTGAAATTTCACTAATGCCTCTTTTGTTTTCGGACCAAATTTACCATCGACTGGTTTTAACCCTAGAAGAGTTTGCAATGCTTTGACACCATCACCTTTAGAACCTACTTTTAGATTACCTTCAGTTATTAAATTACCGTATAACCTTTCTTCCGTAAACAAAGACTTCATTCTATTTATTTCTTCATTCAACGTTTTAAATCTTCTTTCCATAATATTTTTTTTTATAAATCTTATTTTATTATATAAATATATAGAAATAACAAAAAATCCCTACCAAACTAATGATAAGGATTTTTTTATAAAATTAAATATTTTAATTTTTTAGAATACGTTAATCGCTCTATCAAAACGAAGTGTACACTGTATTTCTGCTAAATCAGAAGAATTATAATCTAACCCACTAAAATCTGCGTCATTTAATTGTGTACCTTGTAGTATCCATTTTTGGACTACAACACCTGTTGGGTCTAACATTTCTAATTCTACGTCTTTTTTATATCCCGCAGCGTAACCTTGTCTACCTGTTACTGATTCTGAATGTAATCTTACCCATTCCATCAACGCTTGTGTTGCGGAAGGTCCGATAGGATCTCTAAATGTTACGGAAATTGATTCCCATTTAAATCTACCAATTACAAAAGTAGATGTATTTAAAAATGGAATCTCCACTTCATCACTCGTATATTTAGGTCTAGATGTTGTAGAAACCCACCATTCTTGTATCCCTAACTCATCAGGGAATCTTAAAATAAACCTATTCTTTCTTAACGGTTCGTAAGGAACAGGCATTCTCATTAATAAA
>WLWF01001243.1_pt1 | contig 21702 bp, 14 predicted proteins | sample 6718331 | NCBI WGS metagenome assembly WLWF01 (sample SAMN12718692, study PRJNA515312) | sponge metagenome | isolation source: marine sponge | host: Mycale hentscheli | place: New Zealand: South Island, Marlborough, Capsize Point | collected 2003-05-01
ATGGAATTTCAAATCTCAATGTTCCACTTGATACGGCATTGTTGGTAACTCCACTATTATAAGCGCTGCCACCTGCAGATTGTCTAATTTCAAATGGGTGAGCACCCATTGAATTTACAAACTCATAAACTCTACCTCTTGCGAGGTATAAAATTGGGTCATTGGTTGTTTGTGTGAGTCCAATCCCAGTGAATGTATAATCACTAGTACCATTAGCACCCAAAGTCCACTTACCATCTGCTAATTCTGAACCATCACCAGTATATGACGTAGCAGAAACAATACCACCACTAGAAGTACCACTAATAATGAGGTTACCATCCTCACCAGTCAATTTCATTCTTTCGGTTCTCTGGCTACTTGTTTGTCTCCTATAGAAAACAAAGTCACCAATATCACCAGAAGTATAACCATTAGAGTGGAATTCTAAATCATACCTAAAACTACCAGTTTTATTCAATCTAATGTTTGAATAGTAAGTAGAGTTCGCATCCGAAGAATTTGGACCAGTTAAATTAATTTCTCCACCGTCACTTCCACCTTGCCCCTTTAAGATAATTCCATGTTGATTGTCAGGACCAGCTGCAGGGTGAATATAAAGGGTATTACAAATTGTAGAAACACCAGCAGCATACACACCGTCAGTGACACTTATACCACCACCAACTGTCATACCAGCACCAGTGATGGTAGCAACTGAGACATCACTAATTTGGAATTCAAGTGGATTAGCACTAATTCGTAACTTTCCACCATCTTCTCTCATCTTAGTAATGGCATCAGTGCCATCATGCATTATGTAAAAATCATTACTATCTCCGAAATAAAGGAAGGTTTGATCATAACAGTAAATATTATCCTGTTGGGCTGTGCCCGGAGTGCCAACGGTGATATTCTCATGAAATCTAGAATCACCTAAAAATGTAGAAACACCAGTAACATTTAACTGTTGTGATGTTAGATTTGTTGTACTAGTGACACCCAATGTAGAAACACCAGTGACATTTAATTGATTTGTGGAGGTAGTTCCAGTGACAGTTACACCATAACCAGCGGTCTTAAGTCTCTCAGCATTATCATAGTAAAGTTCCACTGCCCCATTTTGTGTGGCAATGATCATATTTTCACTATTGGCTGCATTATTAACAAGTAATCTGCCTGACTTTATCAAAAAGTCACCAGGAGTCTCAATGAGAGATCCAGTAGCGGGTGAAGTTCTTTCTTCAATTGTAATATCACCAACTTTTAGTGGAACATTACTAGGAATTTCAATACCACCACTAAGTGTAGAAACACCAGTAACAACTAAGGTACTGGAACTCACATTTGATGTAGTTGCCGAACCAGAACTAGATGCAATTGTTGTAACACCAGTTGGACCAGTTGTGACGGTAATGTTTGCACCTGCATCAATAAAAGTTGCAATTCCTGTTAAGTTTGCCCCACTAACAGCAGGAAGAGTTCCCACCAATGCTGATGATGGAAGATTAGTTAAATTGACACCAGATCCACTGAAACTACTAGCGGTTACTACACCACTAACATTTATCCTATCAGTATCAATGTCTGCTGTTCCAATACCAGTAATTGTAACGGATCCAGTAGAACCACTAACAATAATATTGTCACCAGCTGTGATACTGGTAACAGGTGTTGATACTGTGGATCCATTACCGATGGCGGCATAGACTTCATTGAAATTGGAGTTGATTTTTACAGCACCCGCTAACAAACTGTCACCAGATCCGTCATTCGGGTTTGTACCCGTGCTAATTCCTAGTTTGGCCATTACACTTACAGATTCTCCCGTTTAGTTATTTAGAATTAAATTTGAATATAGTTAACGAACTTCAGTGGATTGGTTCTTTGAACAATTCCAGCTGTTGAAATACCAACATATCCGTCGAAGTTGTAAGAGTTAAACTCTTTGGGGATCGATCTGGCATTGAGACCAATTCTTCCCCAACTGAATTTACCAAAATTGAATGAAGATGAAATACCACCAGTAAATACTTCAATCAATTGTGAATCATAAGTGAATAATGTAGAATCAAATGAGAGATCAGTTCCTGAGAAAGTTACAGTACTCAATCCAGAAACATTACAGAATACTCGTTTTACTACCGTAGTACCAATACCAACTACTTGAGTAGTGATTGTTTGATGATCCCTAACCATCCAAACATTGTCAGAAAAAGTAGTTGTAATACCAATAGTTCTTGAACGATCATTTGTAACTGATTCTATCGTTCCACTTCCAATACCAGTATTGAATGTGGTGAAGAAATCACCTGTTGAGATTCCACTAACAGTAATTCCTGTTCCAACATAACCATTGTTTCTAAGGAATGAACCCTGATCAATAAAGAGATCAAAAATTACTCTATTATCACTACTTCCAATAGTTGTATTTCCAAAACCAACAATTGTTCCGAAATCGCCCTCGTAGGACAATACACCAATTTCTTCTTTCTTAATTGTTGGTGGTTCAAACAGAACCACAGGAACCTGTGAACCAGTGTATCCGACACCACCATTGGTAATGGTGACTGATGTAACTTTACCAGATGAGATAGAAGCCGTTGCTGTCGCAATTGTAGAAACACCAAGTGTAGATCCAATTGTGACTGTGGGTGCTACAGTATATCCAAGACCATCGTTAGTGATTGAAATACTGGAGATAGTTCCAGCAATCGATACGATAGCCGTACCAGAAGCTCCAACAATATTATCTTGTGATGTAATTGTGATAGAATCTTGGAAATCTCTAACTTGAGATTCATTATTTGAATCAAAGAGAGGTCTTAGACTATCAACATAAACTTCTGTAGAACCAAGACCAACAGGTTGAATCAGATAAGAAGTTGGATATATTTGAGGTTCATAGCTAATTCTATTTTTACCAACAACCTTTCCATTAATAAACTTGTCAACTGTTTGTTTACACCATGTCACAGGTCTCAAGACATTTCTGTCACTTGTAATTCCAGGTCCTTGATAAACATTAGTTTCAACCGAATCAAGGGTATTAATACCAGTTACAGTTCTGATATCTTCATCGAAGATGGTGCCCTGAGTAGGTGGAAGATTATCAATATTGAGATTGTCGCCGACTTTTACTGTTTCAATAACATTGGTAAAGACAACATCAACATCTCCATTACCCTTGTAGAAGAGAACTTTGGAAGTGTCTCCAATCTTTGGAGGTTCGGAAAACTCTACAGTACTACCACCAGTAAACACATAACCTTTACCAGGTTCTTGGAGTATATCATTGATTATAATAATGAGAGTTTGATCAACTTCAACTTTTGAACCAGGACTTGATTGGATAGAAATAGCGTCACCATTCAAATTCAATCTAAAGTCTTTTGTAGATCCATCAAACAAATCATCGAACTTGTCAAGAACTTGCAATTGACCAACAGACCAACCACTAAAATTATCAGTAAATATTCTATCAACACTAATTTGAAATTCTTCAAATGATACTGAAGTATCAGTTGGTATTCCAGTAGTTCCTCCAATAGGAACAGTCAATATTTCACCTTCACCATAAGCATATCCACCATATCTAAACTCAAAGTCAATAACACTAGATCCTTGACCAACAACAATATTAACTGTTGCACTTTTCCCAACCCCAGTAACACTAGAAGAACTGTATTGTGCAGGAACATTGAAGTATGGAAGTGGATCATCGAATTCCACATCAAGTGGTTTACCGACCTTACCACATCTAGCGTAGAAGTGTTCTCTTGTTGAAATACCAGTATTGACAATGAAAGATGTAGAGTCAATTACTTGAATTGTATTAGTTCCATGGAAAGCAGGATCTTGGCCACTGGCTGAGTTGTTATTACCTCTTGGAGCGATAAGAACAGGTTGTGCAACACCACCAGACTGATAGAAAGTTGGTACTGTTGAGATACCAACGTTTGTTACAAACTCTGTTGAACTGTTGACAGCCGTAACTTTAGTTCCACAATATGCTGGGTCTGTTGTTCTTGGATATGTGTGTGTTGAAGATCCACCATCCAAACCACATGTCATGGCAATACCAGTGAGAAGTACATCACTTCTTTGACCAGTGGTCTGTAAGTTATGTGCTCCTGATGTTGTAACTGTCATGATACCAGTTGTGTTGTCATAAACAACATTAGTGATATTGACAGGACCAGAACCAGAGTAGTTACAGGTAAAGGCTATACCAGAGAGTTTAACTGTATCACCCTGTGAAAGACCATGAGTGGTTGATGTTGTGACAGTCGTGACACCACTAGTAGATGTGTAATCAACATCTGATATATCTCTTGGGACGTAGAAGACCTGTGGATTAGTGACAGCCACTCCAACAATGTTTCCATTACTGATTGTAGCTGTTCCGATTGGAACCAAACTAGATCCTCCAGTGGGTCTAACACCAACACTAACTAGTTGTACACCACTTCTATAACCAGAACCACTATTAGCTATACTCACGGTAGTGACTGTACCAGCGGCGGAAACTGAGACAGTTCCTCCAGCAGCTACCAATGGTTGATATCCAAATCCACTAACTGTACCAGCCGAAATTATTAGACCACCAAGTGGAATATCACTATCATTTGGATCATGTCCATTGCTGATACCAATACCACTGAACCTTACCGTTGATACACCTGCGGATTCTTCAATATCGTAAATTCCATCACCAACTACAGCTCCTTTAGGAACTTGGAAAATATTATTGATAAGGATGATACCATTATCTGTTGAATAACCAACAGTGTTATTATCATCATATTTTAAAGTGAAGCTAGTGTTGATTCCATTAAAATCATGTGATACATCATCAAAAACAATATTGTTTAAATATGTTTCATTTGGAGAATTTATAGCAGATCTTCTCATGAAAGTTCTACCTTGGAAACTAGAAGAAGTTGTAATACCAGTCCAATCTCTAGAATCAGGATCTGCAGCTGCTGTAGTGCTTAATGGTCTATTGCCATGTGGTGCCGAAGCGAAGTTGATGGTATTTCCAACAATATTGTAATTACCAGAAATTTTAGTAATCAGAGAACCATTAGTGTGTTCTTCAAGAGTAGAACCAAGTTGAGCTCTTCTACAACCAAATCTTGTTGAACCAGCAATACCAACATCGGTGAGAATGATATATTCATCACCAATTTTAATAATGTCTTGAGATGCAAATGATGTTATGCCGGTTACATCAAATACTGTATCAAATACTATATTTTGATCTAGGTTTGTTGTGACCGCAGTTCCAGTAACAGGAGCTTGAATTCTATTATCAACAGCTACTAACGCTTTCGCATTTTGATTAATAGCAGTAAATACATGAGAGTTGCCAATACCAAGAGAATTAATTGAAAAAGTTTCTGGAACTAATCTATTAGCTTTCTCTGATGTATCAGTAAACTTCAATCTAGCATCATCGATTTTAACAACATAAAGTTCATTGGGAAGTTTATCAGTTAAACCAATACCAGAAACTGTTGTTGATGCAATACCAACAGTCATTGTTGTTCCAGTTCCAGCATGTGTATAAAGAATCTTTTCACCAGTTACGAAGAAATGATTTGGAATCGAAATGGTTCCATTAGTGATATTAACAACATCTGAGTCACTTCCATCAAAATCTCTCTCAAACATATCGAGTCCATCATGTTTGAGACCAAATTTTGTAAGAAGATCAAGTTTTGTTCCTCTATATGTACCTTTATTGGAAGAAACAAATACATTACTATGATTGATTTGATTGGTATTACTATTACCATCAAAAGTCTTAAAGTCAATACCAAAAGTTCTAACTTCCACATTAGCACTTGCAATTGGTGTATAAGTTAAATTAATATTTGAACCAACAGAAGTAACTCCAACTGAACCAAGAGTGGAGGAACCTGTTATGACATTTGCGTAATCAGTAATATTTTGATTTGTTGATGAATTGCAAATAACACATTCAAACATCTCATAGTCATTGTTTGTTGTGTCAGTGACAACAACTACATTATATGATGCACTGAATGGGTCAATATATGTTGAAATAGCAACAGCACTTGGTGAACCAGATGATCCAATTGAAGTGTAAGTAGATTTCAATGTGGAAACATTCATTTCAAAGTTCCCAGCAGTTGTTCCAATACCAGAGAAAACAGTCAATGAAGTCTGAGCCTCATGTGTGACAGCATTATCTGGAATGAAGTTAATCTTTACAAGACCACTATCAATAAAAGAACGATAAGTTCCAAGAGAACCACTAAAATTTGTTAGAGGACTGGTGTGAACATCACCATATTCTACATTATATACATTTGTACCATCATGAATAACATTCATCTCAACAGCGTGATATTCACCAGAGTTGATACCAGCCTGAGCCTCAACCATGGTTAAAACTTTAGCTGCTCTATTTGTTGTTGGGAAAGAAGCAATTGTTGTCTCAGATCCAGGAATAGTTACTTGACTACTAGTGAAATCAACAATATCTCCTATTTGTGTAGATCCAATACCGGTGATACTATCAAGAAGACTGATAGATACACTTGATACATCATATGAATTGAATTCAAACTTAACTGGGTTAAATGTTAAATCCCATTTATCGCCACTTATCAAATAATCATAGAAACCAAGTCTTGGGTATGTTTCAACAGTAGCATATTCATTTACATATCCAGTTATGCTATCTTGAAGTATATTTACGATACTAAACTGTCTTTCGTCAGTATAAACATCATCTTTCACGAAAGTGAATACTTTATTGAAGACAAAGTTAAGATCATAGGACGCTACATCTTCAAAAGGTTCAGCTCTCTCATTACTATTGAAGTATACACTAATATCATCAATTGAAAGAACTCTGTTTCCAATTGATTGGAAATAATCAGTGAGAATTTGATTCTCAAAGAAGATTTCATTAGAAACCATTTTACCATTAACAAATTGAGTTCCCTCAGAAACAAAGTCAAAGTCATAAACACAATTTAAGTCACCCTCTCCGATAATATCAACAATAATTTCAATATTAGAATCAGATGGTCTGACAATGGCGTCACCCTCATCAGTTTCTTCACTTACCAATTGATAATCAGCAAATTTAGCAAAACCAGAAGTGTGATTGAGATCACTTACTGGTCCTTCCCATTCTTGATATGGAACTCCACTAGAAAGTGAATAGGAGAACTTTTGATAATATTCATTATTAGGAATAACTTGAAGATTATCATTCAAAAATCCAACATTATCCTGCCAACCACGAATAACTGTAGCTCCAACACCAGTTGTGATTTCAGCGTTGAAATCGAGTTTATTAACAACAACAGCTTGAGTTTTGGAACTTCCACCTTTAATGACTGATCCTACTGGGAACTCCTTAGGTGTTTTTATTTTAATCTGTTCAAAATCACCTCTCCAATATTCAACAACACCAGTTAGTTCATCAAACACTCCACTAGTGACTGTTTCCCCAATTAAAAAGTCATTAGTCTTCATAGAGATATCAAATATTGGGAAGTGAGTCTCAGGAATAGCCCTACCTGCATTTCCTATCTGAACTGTACCTGGGGTCTCACCAACCTCAAGTACACTAGACAAACTATATTCAATATATGCTCCAGAACCACCAATTTGTGGAAGTATTGCAGTTACGGGAAAAAGAGTGTAATTGTGGTCTACAGAATTGTAACCAACTCCAATAGAACCAGTTCCAATGTTGACATTTTCAACTAAGATTTTCTCACCAACAACAAATGGAAACTCTCTAGATGTACTAAACGTTTGATCCAGATATAATCTTACAGTTTTGGTAGAGTTATCATATGACATTGTGGAAATCCCCACACCATTGGTGTTTCGTGTTGGGATGATTGTAGGTTTGATATCATACATTCCAGTGGTGTTGTTCAAGATTGTCACTTGAGTATCACCAAGCCTATAACGAAGATCAACTTCAGGGAGAATTTTATTAGTATAACCATCAATAACAACAAGTTTTGCTGGTATCAGATAATTTCTTCCAAAAGAACTAATACCAATTGACTCGAAGGAATTAAGTGATTTCATCTCCAGAACTTCTGGAAGATTAGCTACAGGTCTTAGAGTTTCATCGGTTGGGTAATCAAATCCAATGTTGTCAGAATCAAATCTACTTCTGAGGATTTTACCAATTTTATTACTTTTTGTCTCAAGAATTGAATCAGTACCAATACCACTGATAACATTACTAATTTTGGGTATTCTGGAATAGTTGACACCAGGATAGGTCAAATCAACTTTAGCAATTCCACCATATGCTGCATTTGAATCAGTAATGTAAGAAGAAACAGAGTTTGATTTTGTATAGGTTGTCGCCTCTGGTTCTTTTAACAATTGGTAGGAGAATGTGGTAGAACTAGTTCCAGTAACTCTATATTCTCCATCAAGTTTACTTAATTCTATATTAATTTGATTAGATGGTGAGAAAGAACCTTCATCAATGACAATACCAGTTTTTGATTCAAAGTTGAAATCTTCATTAACTGGGGTAAATTTATAATACAGTCTATCAGGAACATCATTAGTAACTTCGATTGTAAGATTTGCAGTCGAAGTGATACCAACTGATCCAGAGGAAGTAACCTCAAAAGACTTATCTTCTTTCTTTCCAGTTGTTAAAAATTCTTTATTGAATTTTTCATCAAGATAAACACTCATCTTGAATGCTGGATAACTTACACCATTTGAAAGGAAGGAAAGTGATGAGTCACTCAAATCAAATTTAAGATTATTATTTTTTCTGGATACAACAAGAGGATTAATCTTTGAAATTGTACCACCATCTCCCCCAGAAGTGAGATCAATGAAACTCGGTTCTTCCCTATTGATTTCAAACTTTTCAGAAACAAGTTTAATTTTATTCTTATCAAATGGGACAACATAATACATCTTATTATCAACTAGACCACCAGTTGAATCATCAGAAGTATGAATGACTTTATCACCAACAACAAAATTATGATTTGATATAGTAATTAAATTTGATTGAATATTAACATTCTCAGAAGTAAATCCAATTGGATTGAATACAATTCTTCTATTGTAATCATTGTATCTTACATCGATAACCTGTTCAGTATTTGGTTTGACAGTTATCCTGACATTATCATCTACCAAAAGGCCGTGTGTTGAAGCTGTAGATACAGTTACGACATTAGTGGTGACACTTCCTCTGAGAACATCACTTCTAGATGTTTTGAGACTATGGTAGTCACCAGTTCCGACACTATTGAAGTAGAGGAGACCACTTGTAGTTCCAACTCCAACATATTCACCTGTGATGGTTGAAAGGCCGACCTTATGAGACGAAATTCCAATCAGATTTTTGTCAATTGGAGTAGCATATAAAGTATCATACTCAGTTAGATTTACATAACCATTAGATGTAAAACCATTCCAAACTTGAAGAGATGATCCGCTATTAGTGAAGTAGTCAACTCTCTCATTAAATTTTAGACCATGATTCTTATAATAAATTGCCTGTGTTGGGATAAAGATTGAAGATGCACCAACACCTGGATTTCTAAATGTTACTACAGTACCAACACCATTACCTGATGTTGTACCAACACCAACAGATTCTGAAGGATCAAAGTAAAACTCATCATTAACTCTGAAATACTTTTCAGTGGTAATTGACCCTACATTAATTGTAAACTTTCTAGGATTTTCAAGAAGAATGGATCTGTTAGTATGAGCAATTCCAACTGTACCCTCTACTGCTCTGAGGACACGAATTCTTTCTGTTTCACTATCAATATTCAAAACTTTTACTTTCTCAGTTCCAATTCCGAGAATATCATTTGGTCTTATGAATGGATAATCAAGAAGTCCAGAAGCATAGAAATATGTGGTAAATCCAGTGGTAGATGTAGAACCAATACCTAATGTAACTACAAAAGTTTCAGTTCTGACACCAATTTGATAATTACTGTCAAAATTCTTATAATATGAAGAAAGGTTATTAACATTAACACGATCTCTATTCTTGAGATTGTGTGGTTGAGTGGCAAATCCAATAAATTCATTTTGATTAGAAATCTTAGTGAATTCAATATTTGTAACATCAGTAGAATCAACAGTTATCGTGTCAATTTCTTTACCTTCAACACGAGAAACTTTAGCTTGAGCACTAGTTTCTATTCCATCTTGTTCAGACTCAAATACTAATCTATCATTAACTTGATAATTACGACCACCAGTAAAAATTCCAATCTCATTCAGAGAACCAAGAGAGGATCCCGTTATATTGATTGTTTGTTTCTTAATTTTATTTGAATCAAAGATATAATCATATCCACTGAATGTATTATTAGTATTATAAGTTGATGTATTTCTTAACCACTTATCAGATTGAATATCATAATCTACTTGATTAGATGTACTCTTATAGTTAAACTCATTTCTCTTAGCATAGAAAGAGTTTCCAATGATATATGGGAACGATGGTCTTTTGTAGTTTTTAAAGGGTCCAGAACCGTCTACAATAGTGTTTAAGGTAGAGAAATAAGCATATACACCCTCAGGATAATCAGGAGTTACACAGAACCTTCCATTGTGAACATCTAGATCACCAATATTAGTAAATTTATAATCCTCAATAAAGAAACCTTCAGGGAATATACTAAGTGATGGTCTATTTGTAGTGTCTACAGACAATTCATATCCAGACCTTATTTGTTTAATAATTCCACCGTCTGGATCTGTGTAACCATATGGACCATATATTGGACAACCATCATAAGCCCATCCAAGAATTGGTGAGTGTGATGTATTAGATTCTTCCAACCCGTTAATTCTTTCTAAATCTTGTATTCCATAGAATTTCTCACCACTATTGAGGAGAACATAGGTGTTCTCTCTTAAACTTCTAGGTGCATAGATATGACAATATTGAGTGCTATCTCCACTAATATTTTCTTCTACAAATCCATCATCTTCACTAATTTTTTCAAAGTTTCTAGAGAAAAGATTTATATTCCACTCATTGACATCAAATTCCACTACGGCATTAGTACCTGGGTTTTGAACTGTGATAGTAGTTTGACTATCAATATGATTCAAACCAGAATTGATTATTTTGACCTCAGTTAATTTTCCATCATTAATAATTGGAGTTAATTTGGTAAATTTTCCAGGACCATTAATAATCAAGTTTGGTGGGGAAATGTAACCACCACCAGTATTGGTAATAACCACATCAACTAGTCTACCATTATTAATAACAGGTTGAACTTGAGCTAAATTGCCACCCTCAAATGAAAAATCAGGTTGTCTATTAAAGTTGAGAATGTCCGATGTACCATACCCATTACCTTCATTTGTCAGGTCAATGGAATCAATAGATCCTCTAAATGCTGGTTGGATTTGACACTGAAAACTCTGACCAGAACGACTGTCTATACCAGTAACACCATCAACAGTAACTATGATGGGTTTATAGTTGAAAGTTCCCTCACCAACACTCTCAATATTAACAACAATGTCTCTACTGAAGAAATATTTCAAATTGGTATTACCAACACCGACCTCACTTAATGAGAACGTATCATTATCAATCTTTCTTACATAATAATCCTTTAATTCTACAATACCAGATATTGAACTTGATCCAGCAGTATATCTAATAATTTCTCCAGTTTTGTATCCATGGTTTTTGATTTCAAAACTATTTGAAGCAGTCGAAATACCAGATGATACAATCTTTCTTTTCTTATTCTTATAACCAGAACCAGGACTAGTAACAACAATACTACTTACAACATTTTTTTTCTCAACAGTCTTAATACTCTGAATACCAAGTCCATAATTAACAAGATCTACAGTATTGATACCAACTTGAGAATCAGTCGTATTGTTATGAAGTGTTATGGTTAAATTATCAACAACATTTACAAAATAGGAAGAATTTGTAGATAGGCCACTGACACCTTTCATTCCCCTTGAGTTATAAATTATTTCCTCATCTTGTCTAAATTTGTGGAATGTGCTGAATCCAATTTCATCAGTTGTAAGATTGATATTTCCGTTAACTTCTGTATTAATATTAACTTCATAAACATCTTCAATGAGGTTTGCTACAGCTTGAGCGTCTTTGTCAGGATTACCACCACTGATACTAACTATTGGTGTGGTCTTAAAATCAAAACCACCATCAATGATGTCAATTCTTTCAAGATTACCTTCAACTGCGACTGTTCCAGTTGCACCAGTACCTACCAAATCACTAATGACAAACTCTGGAGGATTAATTACATCATATCCGAAACCACCACCTGTTACCGTTAATCCTTTTATTGGTCCATAGAAAACTGAATCATCTGATTTGTAGTTGAGAATTTCAACACCATTGATGAACATCCCATTGTAACCAGGTGCAGTTATGAAGTTTCCAGCTCCTTCATCAACTGTTTTTGTAAACTCTCTGAAAATACCTTGTGGCTCAAGAGGTTTCTGATAGAAATTATAATAAGTGAATTTATTATCAACTACTGTTCCAGAAAAAGTTACATATTTGTCCTGAAATAAATTAGCTCTACTTCTTGATAATTTTATTGAAGTATCATTGTATTTTCTTACATAGTAAACAGCCTCATCCAAACCTTCAAATTTACTTATCGTAGTGTAGCTTGAAGAATCAAACTCATTAGTTGTATCAGTTGTAATTCTTCCTGCGGAATAAAAGATAGCATCACCAGTATAGAAACCGTGGTTGGTTCCAAAATCAATAATATCTGTACCAGCAGATGAAGCCGAACCAGAGAATTCTAATGTTTTATTATATGGGTCAAGTGGTGTGTTCTCATAAACTGGGATTGAATTCGATGCGACAATAATTTCTCCATCAAAGTTGGAATATGTGTCTTGTACATTCGCAATATACTTTTCAAGAAAGTTATAATTTGGAGATAATGTTTTAAGAATTTGATTTTCAAACTTCCAGGTATTACCAACTTCCATTTTAATAGAAGCCTTAATAATGAAACTTTTTTCAGAAGTAACTCTTGTAACTACACCATTGACAGTATTGTTAAAATTATCAGATAATACAATCTTGTATCCAGGACTCATATGATGATCATCATATGTGTTAATGGAGTACTTATTCTCAAGAACATCAGTTATTTCAACAGATAAAATATTGTAATAAGATTTTGTATTGTTTAGCCATTCTGATGAATTGATAGATTCATCTTCAATTCCCATAGACTGAATATTAACAATATCATTCTTTTCGTAATTATAATTGTTTGATTCTACCTTCAACTCTTTCAAAGTTGAGGTAATCTTCACTCTTATTTCTTCATTGGTATTAATACCGACATATGCATAGGCATAGTCATCTAATCTTATATCGGTCTTTTCAACTAATGTATTTGGGACAGGATCAACATTTAAAAATTGATTTAAGTTCTTTCCACCATAGTTAATTTCTACTTCATTACCATCAATATCAATGATTTCAAGTTTTCCAGTTTCGGGAAAACTCAGTGTTGAATCGACATCAATGATTGTTGATCCAGATGCAACCTGTGTTAAAATCTTTGTTTTGGGATTTGATTCAAACTTTCCATATATTGAACCATTAGTATTAATATCTCTATCATACCCGAAATCGATACTAAGTTGATAATACTCTCCATTACCATAATCAACTTGAGCAGCACGAGTTATTGTTCCACGGGAACCAGTTGAATCTTGAAAAAGTGTAAGACTTTGAAGATCTAGTGGATCACCGACTTCTTTCTCTACTACAATATCTTGAGTTACACTGTATGATGCATCAGATGGTCTGAAAAGGAATTGACTCGGACGAATAATATCAACACTCTTACCAAAAAGAGCTTTAAAAAGTATCTTATATGATAAGTCTGTTCCTTTCGTCTTATAAAAACTATCACTATTAATGATGAAGTTCTTTTGATTTGTCTTTAAATTTCTATTACCAAATCCTGGACTAATTTGAGACTTTAATTTTTTAAAGAACTCTTGCAAGAATAGAACATTTAAATTTTGAATTGCATCACCAGATGAATGATCATCTGGTATGGTGGAACTTTCAAATGTTAATCTATCTGGAACATTGGATGTATATGAACTGGTTCCACTAAATCCTCTATGGCAATTTTGGAATGTAGTATTATTCTTTGTTTCATATAATATAATCTCATCACCAATTTTGATGAGACCATTTTTATCTAAAAATCCCTCAGTATTACCTTCTACAACAATATCTTGAGCTACAGAATCAATATCATTTCTCAGTTCAGCACTAGAAACTAAATTAGTAAGATTGTCTATATTTACATATTTGTCAATGTTTTGTAACAGATCAAGTGTGGCACCTTGAGTTTCCTGAGAAACATAATACTGTTCCAAAAATTCTGAAAGAAGAGGAAAGTCTTCTCTTATAAAAGATGGAAGTTGACTTGCAACTGTATCTTGAAATTTGACTCTATCTATTGACATTATTTTACAATCTTAGTAGGATGAACCGGATGAACCAGAACTTGCGGTCGTAGACACGGTCGTAGACACACTGGTTGTATTCAATCTAGAAACAGTTTGATTATTTACAGATGTTCCTGTTGATGAGACGATAGAGTGCCCTCCATCACCACGAACCAAGCTTCCATTTGAATAACTTGAAGATACGGTGTAGGTGCCACCTGATACATCACTTCCTGAAGAGATTGAATCAGGAATTGGAGTTACATTTAACTTGGAAGGATCCATTTGTAAATAGAGGTCTTGAAGACCAATTATATCGTTTGAATGAGGACAAGCTGAAACTTCAATGAGAGGAGCGCCACGAACGACTTCTGTTGATAACACATTTAACGGATTCAAACTAATGAGTCCTTTGACATAATCAATAGTTCCGATGTTCCTCTTAACAATAACTGGCTCAGTCGGTGAGTTTAATCTAAACAAGAAAATTGTTCCTGTTCTTAAATCCGCATTTGGTGAATCACCCATGTAAACAGTTCCACTAATTCCACTTACAGTAAAACCAGAAGTCTTAATATTGAAACCAATTTGACTCTTGATGTGAATTTGGTTTCCAAATCCAATACTATACTCTACGAACTGATTTTGAGAAGGTGATAAATCTCTTCTCATATGAATTATAGTAATGTTCGACGTAATGAATTCATTACTATCGTCAACCACTTTAATAAATTTACTATATTTAAATCTAGCCCCAAACTTATTTAACTGAGTAGAATTAGCGTAGTTTATGATATTATTAGTCACCGAGGTTACTACTTGTGATGACCCTGATGTTAGGTTGGAATTATAATAGACATTAGTATCAACTTCAATAAACAAATACTTCAAATCAATGATTTCTGATACAATACCAGCTACAGAGTATTTTCTAAGTTCAAGTTGAATATTTCTCTTTACTTCGTCAGATATGAAGACACCATTGTATGGTTTGATACTGATAAAGACTTTTCCATATTGTGGTGGATCAGTTTCTTCTCCACCATATGCTGATACTGATTCGGTTTCGGGATAGATTCTTGGGATGAGTGTTTCAAAATCAGTTGATGTTACAGCTCTGTTTTGAGATGCATAGATGTTAGGTGCTAACTTCTTAATTGATTCAACACTTTCAATCTCCTCTCCACCACTTGAAACACTATTAACTGTTAAACCAGAAATTCCAGAAGTAACGGTAGCACCATTTTGATCGATAAGTGATCCAATATATGTAAAACTGGAAAGACCATTTGCTACTGATCCACTACAAGACAAATAAGTAACTTCAATTTGATTTGGTTCTTCTATAGATTTACCAAACACACCATCACCAAATAATACTTCATATCTCTCTGCTTCAGTTTCTCTTAAAAAATAAAGAGGTGTATCCGTATCGACACCAATTAAATTATCATATTGTGTATATTTTCTTGTAACGGTAGATGTGGAAGAATCTCTCACAAGTACCCTAATATTATTAGTATCGATACCAGCATTTGGTAATATAAATCTTTGATTTGGTAGAGATGAATTTACAACAAATACTGAATTTAAATATGAACCTTCACACACATTAATATTATCAAATACAGCTGTACCAGTTGAGTCAACGGGGACAGTAATGTCCTCCATGATACAAAAAGTAAATGATTGTTTATTGAAGTTTGAAGCACTCAATGCTAGAGGACCAGATTTGAGTGTTAGAGTTGAAATATTGGAAGATGATACATCAACTGAAAAACTAATATTAGTTTTACTCGATTTCCTTGATCTAGGAAGATATCCAATATTTCTTGCAATCGATACAACATTCTCTCTCAGTGTCGCACTATCAAGAAACACTTCATTCGACACCATATTGGCGTTGTATGAAGAGATATATGTATTATATGCTAATGTGTCTATGATAGCCGATAGGTTTGATCCCTCAAAGTCATAATCCGTAAAATTAGAATTAGTTCTGAGGTAATCTTTGATGGATTGTTTAATACCATCAAAATCGACATTACTGAAATTTACTAAAGGCATCTTACCTAGTGGGTTCTAATGCGAACTGGAGTTGTTGTGTTTCTGCTTCAATACCAACAATATTATATGTAATTGTCACGTTGAACTCATGAACGTCAATGTCAGGTGTCACAGTAACAGAGTCAATACTGACCCTTGGTTCAAAGTTACTAATCGTGTTTTCTATTTGAGTTTGAATTGCAAAAGCAGTTTGTAAATCAAAATTCTCAAACAATAATCTGTAAACTTCAGAACCTAATGCTGGATTGAATGGTCTTTCCCCAGGAACTGTTAATACAAGATTACGAATAGATCTTGCAATAGCATTCTCATTATGAAGTGCTATTAGATCATAGTTCAGAGGATTAATCTGAAATGAAGCACTTATATCTCTGAAAGCTTTGCTAATTCTTTCTGCTGGCACCTTTTTTGATACTACAAATCTGCTTTATTTAGGTGTGTTCTGATAGAGTTTCTTGTCCACACTTACACACATGATTTGGGTCACTACAATCCTCTTCAGATTCAAACAAACCATCCTCATTTACAATTCTCTTGTTCTTTGGTGTTTGTCTATCGTTATTAATTTCTCTTAACAGATTGTCTTCCATTTTACTTAGAATATAATTACTATCTATGAATCATGATCGAGAGTATCCTCTTCCTTACGTTCTTTAGCTGTCTTCCAGAAGTATTCATCTTCTCGTCCCATACCAAGACGTTCAAAACCATTCTCAACAGAATAGTATTGTGTTGATACTTTAAAGTCTGGCATCTTTGGATCCTCAGGTGTCAAACTGTTATCAAAGATACGCATTCTATTATTAGGATACAATGCATACTGCCCATTCTCTAATTCAATTAGATTATGTGACTTATGTTCTGCGGGATTCTCTGATGTTGCATAATCAATCGTATCAGGATCTTGATGATAGTTATCTAAGGTACAAATATATGTTCCCTTCATAATACCATGATCTCTTGTATAGAGCTCATAATCCATACTACCAATAAACTGTTTCTGAACAGTTACAACACCATAGTCCATACAATTCCAGAACTGTAGGTTCGGTAGGTTCATATCAGGTGTTGGTGTCTCTGGATCTGATACAAAAGCACTGATCGGTAGTTTATCATACATTGCAGCATATTCAGGGAGATATGTCTCAAAGTAAAATGCACGTCCTGGGATGGACTTACATGACACCCAGACACCCTTTACAAACTCTCCATGACCACTTTGATGATCCGTAAGATATTCTTTCCTTACCCATACTTCAGTTGAAGGTAGATTAGCAATCAGACATGCCATACATGAATCCTCAGTTAATATATCTATGCATTAAAAAGACCCCGAAGGGTCTAATCTATTATCGTCCTTGTCCCTTATATCTCTTCTTCTTATTGTTAGAACTCGTAGCCGCGTATTTGGTATGTTGGCCCGATCCTTGTCGGGATTTTTTTGGTTGTGATTCAATGAACACATTACCTAACAGACTCTTCTTAACTTTAGCCATACTTTGTACCTCCTATTAAATAACACGCATTTTTTCATGACCCACACGAATACGAGGATCACACCAAATCTCATAACCTGCTTCGATAGCATCTAGACAGAATGAAACATCCTCTCCACACATATCTTGAACAGCTCCTGATTCAAACACCTGCATCTTCGGTGCAAACCATGGATACTTCATCTGTTCATTCTCAAACACACCCTTACGAATCATTACCCATCCGAAACCTGTGTAGTCTACAGTAAAAGGCTTCTTACGATTCTGAATACTATCAACCATCTCATGATTCATCACACCACCATTGTTACGGAAGTCATCTTCTTCCAACCAATGTGCAACTGAGGTGGTTCTCCCGTCTTCTGTGGAATACCAACCAGCAGAAATCGGATGGTCTTCTCCTTCAATCTCATTACCTTCTTCATCAATTGCTGATGCAGGTAGTGCTACATCACATAACTGCCAAAACTTCTCTGTGTTAAACACAATGTCACTATCAATCCACAACTGATAGTCATATCCTAACTTACCATCCCATGGAATTTGATCAGGACCACGCAATACATTAGCACCTAAACACTTACATCGTGCAAAGTTTACCATTGATGAGTAATCCTGACTGATCTGAATACTCATTCCGTTCTGTACCATATCAAAACACAACTGAACGAAGTTCTTCATAAACGTATATGAACATCCACGTCCTGGTAGACAAAATACAATCGTCTTTCCACGCATCCTTGCCTTGATAGCATCGATGTCCCATTCAGGTGTATTTGTTTTCTTTACTCCACTCTTGGGATTTGATGCTTTTACTGTAAATCCTTTAGCCATAAGTCTGTGTAACTCAATTCAATTATAGTCTGTATATGTATGAAAGTCAATAGGAACTTTCTTCGAGATCCATGGTCGGTCTACTCACCAATTCATATGAAAGATCATCCTCCTCATATTCAGTCTTCATTAATCCTACCATCGCCTTTAATGTTGTCCATGTCTCACTAAATCCTTCTTCAGTAATACACGAAACTACACATTGGTCACGAAGGTATATGTGGTAAAATTTATCAGGGGAAAATTTTTGCATAACTCCTTTTTGGGGGGTCGTTTTATATATCAACGCCGGGCATAGATTTCAAAAAAAATATTCCGAATTATTTTGAAAGAGGGTATATACTTTTGTAGGTTAGGGACTTACCCTTTTTTATAACGGGGGGGTCACGCGAACCCGACGATATCACGAACCGACGAAAACAACGTGTCGATTCACAACATTATCATACCATACATTTAACTGATTGTCAACACTGTCCCTAGGTAATAAAGAAGGGAGAGAACACCACTCCTCTCCCTCAGTTTGTAACACACACCGGATATGAGTTTATAGACCTCACCCGTGGTCTCTTTAAGTGTTACTCTGTAAGAGAGACTTAACCCCCCTTACAGACCCTTACAGGTGTGTCTCAGAAAGTAATCTCCTCAGGGGTATCTGTGTCATTTACGATAACATCTAGGATTTGAAGGATTTCATCACCGCTGTTACCTTGAGACAACATACCAAGTGCTAGTTCGAGAGACATAATAAAGAAGAAAGTGTTAGTTTGGTTTATGAATCTGGGACTTACCGATGCTTCGCTAACGTGCCCAGGTTGTTACTTAGTGTTGGTCAGTAATGAATGCTTAGGACCCTTCTTTGCCTTAAGGACTGTTACCTTTGGTTTGACCCCTGACTGTTGTAAATCATCGATGATGTTGATCAGGTTAGTGTAACTGGTCATGGTAGTTAGTGTTAGTTAGTGGTGATCAGTTGTTCTCTTGATTCCAGAGTAAATCTTCGATAACTGTGAATACCTCATCAGTGATTGTGATTCCTTGTGATTCACAGAAGTCGAGACACATTTCCAGATCGGGTGTCATCTCCTCGACGAAACTATAAAGGTCAGAGAAGGTTGATTCGGTGATAGTGGTTTGAGTGTTGTTCATATCCATGGGGCACTTTGGAGGTGAGTAACAATAATACCTAAGAGATTGTTACAGATAAGGGATACTGATTTGACAGACTTGGGGGGTTGACATGTTCTCGGAGATCTGATAGACTACGGCCTTAGATGACAATAAGATGAGACCTTTATCAGATATAAGTCACAACAACTAGAAGGATTAGAAGAACCTTTCTAACACATAAGAGATGTACTTATCCACAGGTTTGTAACACATAACAACACATAATATCAGGGTTTATCCACACTTCCTTTCACTTATTCCACACCCTTGTGGAAAACAATAAAACACACATATATGTTTTTTAATACCTTTTTTAATAGAAAACATGGTATTTATACATGTATTTTAAACCTTAATTCCATCCTGTAGATTCATCAGGTTCAGGTAAATCATCTTCATTAGTATCATCTAGGAGTTCAGGGAAAGACTGATCTACCTCTTCAATGAGTTCATCAAGAGAATACCTATCAAGATTATCATTGATAGTATCATATACGAATGCTTCCATACTTTTGAAATCCATACTATCAATTAGTTCCTTGATATATTGATCTTGTAGTTCATCTCTATCAATGATATTGTCATTAGATGTGTTATTCATAATGTCTTTCATTTGTGAGATTGTTGGAGTCATGATTTAGGGTCAATAAAGTTTGCTAATCCATATAGGAATGATGATACAAATCGTCTCATTCCTGTCCATTTAGATAGACAATAGAATACGATGATCCATAGGAGTAAGGTACACATCAATAAGTAAATTTGATTTGACGTTGTTGTTCAGGTTGAATAAAATCAGATGCTTGTTGTAGTGAATCAGATGTGAATTGTCTTGCCTCATTACTATTCCAGAGAAGTGCTCCGATGATAACCAAGAGAATAAACTTCATGTGAATGGTGATAAGATTGGATTTAGAACGAGGTTTAGATAAGGACTTAATCATATCAGGCGAAGAGATAACCAGAAGTGAAGTTATCAGTCTGATATACATTCTGTCCGTTGATACATCCAACGAACTTTCTTACATACCACAGGAAGTCTTTCTGATATACACACTCTCCAGTGATACAGAATTCAACACAAAGTGCATTCAGTCTAGATTTTGTTGTAACTGATTGCCAACCTCCATCAAAGATTGACATAGTAGTATCATCAACAACTGCAATTTTGTTACCGTGAAGATAGACAATAGAGAGATTATCTCCCACATATTGTACTTCAGTATTACCAGACTTCCAAGACTTGTTGTCTTTGATTGCCTGACACATTTGGGATTCGATCTTTCTCATGTTTGGTGTGAAGTGAGTGGTTACATCTATGGGGCACTTTAGAGGTGAGTAACTTTATTACTCAATCAATAGTGATACTCGGTATCAGATAGTACAGAAAGAAAGTGATAGATTCTCTGATAACATTTTCGATTCATATCTTCATCTTCACCAATAAATTCAAAACAATAACGAAGACGATTATATGGGTCTTCTAGATGTTTTTGTGTTCTTTTATTCATGATCAAAGTTCCTCCATCATTTCATCAAGTTCAACAGTATTCAGATTAACATCATCCCATTTTACTCCATCTGGGGTTTCTTTAGATCCACAATCAAGGATAAGTTCAACTAGATCATTATATCCACGACGACG
>WLWF01001245.1_pt1 | contig 21684 bp, 19 predicted proteins | sample 6718331 | NCBI WGS metagenome assembly WLWF01 (sample SAMN12718692, study PRJNA515312) | sponge metagenome | isolation source: marine sponge | host: Mycale hentscheli | place: New Zealand: South Island, Marlborough, Capsize Point | collected 2003-05-01
CCACCAGCAGAATCCATAAGACCCAACTGACGCTGATTGCGGAAGTTTGGTTCGAAGTCATAGACAAAGTCGAAGAAGAGACCGTTATCACTATCAACTTGAACGTAGTTGTTGTAATCAATAGTGATGTCAACTTCGTCAGCAAAGGTAGTGCTGAGAGGTTTGTTGACTTCAACTCGTACCGGAACTTCGTGTTCGAGGTGATAACCATCTACGAATGCGAGAGGGTTAATAGAGTTGAGAGGAGTCGGAAGATGAGCAATCATATAATCTTCAGCAACCCTGTCGATCAGAGGTGCAGCAGAGTCTATTACATCACGACCTTCTTCGTAACGGATGTCAAAAGGATTAACGATGAAACTACCATGAGTATCATGATGTCGAATCGCCATACGACGTTCAACTTGATTATACCCTTCTGTACCTTCTTTGATCTGAACAATCTCGCCATCACGTATTGCAGCGAAACTAACGTAGTCAAGAGTCATAGATCCGTCTGAGTCTAGAGGGATCGAGTTCTTAGTTGTTAAAATAAGTCTGATGCGATATCGATCAGCACCAGGACTTGACAAGTTGGGTCTTACGCCCTGATTGTCATAAAGTGCATCTGTGTCGTCCACAGTAACAATATCCTGAACAACCTCAAACCCAACATCAAGATTCGGGATAGGATCAAACAATGATCCAACAATACTTTGAGCAGGAGCAAGTACAAAGTTACCCTGCGTGAAAAACTTAGTTGACTGAGTAGAAATAGTAAACCCATATCCAACGTTCTTTGCGCCCTCAGTAGTGACACCGTCTGGACCAAATGTCGCTGAAGCATGAACAGTCATAGTCGGGAATCGACTTGGGTTTCCAGCAATCTCGTATACGTCTGTAAGAACATCTCCAGCAGAGAATCTTACAGGTTCAGAAGCAACGTCACCAAAGGCAGCATTAGCATCATCAGCAGCACCACCAACGTAACGTCCGTATAATAATACGTATCCACTATCATTTACATCGCCAGGATTTGGCAGAGCATGAGTGATCTGAAACTCAAGAGGAGTTGTTGGGGTTGAGGCACCGTTAGCAGTTCTTCGGAAGTATGTACCGACTAGAGTTTGAAGATCAACACCGACGGGAGTAGTGATCTTAATGTAGTCGATAGCAGTACCGATGATTCCTGCTGATTTTGGATTAGCGGATGCACCGTCTAAGAAAATGTTTTCGCCAAACGTAGTTATTTGATTCTGAAGAATCGTCTGTAACTGCGTCAGTTCCCTTGCTTGAAGGGCACGACCACTGTTGAATAGAATTCGATGATAACCATCGCTATCCACATAGTCGTCTTTATATGTTTCTCTAAAGGTATTACCGTCGTATACGTTAGGCATCTTGTTTTTCCTAGAAGTCTATGATAATTTTAATATCTTCAATTTGTTCTTCGCTTCTCATAAATGGTCTGCGACTGTCGATATAATAAACATCGCCAGTAGTTTTTAAAACCCCAGTCGGAGCAAGTCCAACCACCGAAGTAGAACCACCGCCATCTGATATATCTATTGGTTCTCCAACAACAAAGTCGAGGTACCCAGTCGACTGAACTTGCGTGTAGTAGAATAAGTCATCAACTACAGAGTTCAATATTGCTTGCGCTCCGCTAGTCTGTCCGGTGATCACGTTGTCGCCCTTAAGGTTTTCAAGGAACAACGTTACGCCAACATCATTGAGGTTAAAATTGATTGCGTCTAATGCTAATGTCGAATTAGTATTTAGAGTCTTAACAATCGCGTTACCAGATCCATCGCTATCTTCTACTTGAGGATTACGTATCAAACCAACTTGCCTGAAGTCATTGTCTACAATAGCATTACCATCTTCATTGCCATCAAGTAAGACATGAAACATAAGAGCAGTCGAGTTAAAGTCATGTCGAACATCAGCAGCAAGACCGTATGGTTGCGAAGGTATTGCTCGAAGAATTGAATTGCTGCCAGGATCGCCAGCAGTAAACTTAACAGTTGCGTCGTAATAGTTTTCCCCAAACCAAAAAGTATCGAGTTGGTTAGGATCTTTCATCGTGATGTCAACAATTTGACCACCGACACATTTTGCCCAAGCATATGCTGGAGTAATAGTTTGCACCGCTCCATTGATTGTGAGAGGAACGCCATCAAAGGAAAGTTCGTAAACACCATCGGGATATGCATTACCGCCATTCTCAATTTCAACACCGACGATTTGTCCAGGAACTGCTTCTTTCTGAATCAAGAGTTGTTCTTTCTCAAAAGGATCAAGGTCATCATAGGGAGGACCACCATCAGCAGAGTCAATGATTTTTTCTGTAGGAAGATACCCTGAGGTCAAGAACTTTTGAGTCGCTGCAGTGCTAACAGTGTAGAGGAATTTCCACTGGTAGTTGTCTGAAGTTTCAAACACCTCTCCAGAAGCATCACTTGGTTGTATGACAGAGTTTGCCTCCAATCCATTTGCATCCTTACCTTGTTTAATACAAACATAAACTGCGTTGTTACCAGTCATGACATAGAAAGGATGTTCGAACTGTCCACCCGCGATGAATAAATTGTTTGAATGAAATTTATTGTTCCATCCAGAATAGATTCCACCATTTGTCCAGTTATACCTTGACACTACATGAGAAGCATCTTTCACTCTCATTAGTGTTTGCAAATTCTCGCGATATTCCATGCTGCTCTTTCGAGAAGGATCTGGCGAAGGAGGAGCAGTATCAGAATCAGGCGGTGCCCAAGGTTGGGTGCGACCGATACCGATATAGTACCTTGAGGCATCTGAGTCAGCAGAGTCGACATTCAAGTTAATGAAGTCGTCATATGTTTGACTGATCAGTTTTTGTTTGTAGACATCTGTAATAATTGCTGGCATCTCAGTTTACCTTTAAGTTACGCTTATTCCTGTATCTTGGAACAGTGCCCATTCTGCCCCTGACCATATGAAGGCACAGGTGGACTTACCTGTCATTGTTACGGTAGATCCTTGTAGGATAGTTCCATTGATTGTGATTGTTGTATTTTGTCTGTTTACGATTCGTTTGACATCACCATTGTCTCCGTCTTGGAGAGTGAGTGTGATAGGACTTGGACTATTACAGAATATGAAAGAAGAAGAGAGGGGTATCGTTCCAGTAGCAGACATCACTTCGATATCTACTCGGTCAAACAATACGCCAAAGTTGTAGTTAATCTTGTCACCTGCTTCACGGAGAGTATCACCTGTTCCGTCGTTCGCTACTGTGCCAATGTTTAAAGTTTTCTGTGTCATTATACTGTTCCGAATTTCTTATTTCTATTTATATCAGTCGTCGCCAGCGATTGTTGTCCAGTAGAGGATCTTACCGTCTTCAGTAATTATCCACTTACCGTCTTCAGTTGCTAACGCATTATAGACAGTTCGTCCATCAATAACTCCTGGTAACCAAGGATGACCTAGACCATCCGAGTCGTACACTAGATATATATTTTCGTCAAGAGTATTGATAGTGTTGGACAGAGTCATGTCGCTATCATCAAACGTTCTTGATTCAATAACATCAGCACGATGCATCTGGAAGTACTGACGACCCCAACCGATAGCATCTTCTGAATCGCGCGAACCAACCAGTAACCTGTCAGAAGGAGTACTTGGATACTCTGTGCGATCCATATCGTTAATTCTAGATCTCTGCCAGTATCCCTTTGGACCTTCCCAAAGTTCTGTAATATCGGTAGTAAACAATCCGTCGCCTTTATCACCAGAAGAAATATGCCCAGTAAGGACTTCGTTCTGCGAGGGAAGTTCTTCTTCTAGAATAGTATGACCAGTCAGAGTCATGCTCGCAGTAGAAACGATTTGAACGCGACCTTGCAGATACATACCAGCAGGGTGAATAAAGTCTTTATACGCATCCCGCCAAACATTAATACTGACAGGAGTTTGAATCATAATAGCAAACAACTGGAAGAACTGCGCGTTTGTTATTCTACGAATAGACCCAGCACCGATAACACTATAGTCATCAAGATCGGTTACAATCTTGACTCGCTTTTCCGCTGAGTCTTCTGTCCATCCGACATAACCTGTTGCTGCCAGATGTTTAAATATTTCGGTATCGTTTACATATCCAAACCCATCAGTTGGGATATCATTCTCATCAAGTTCTCTTTGAACAAACTCTACCCTATCATCCGCAAAGTTAAACGTGAAGTCAATATCAGGACGCACTTCATAGTAGTCGTCTGAGTCTTTAACAAAGACATCTATCTCGCCGTTGGGGAAACTAAATCTAAATGTACTACCAGTATTCTCTCCTTGCGTTTCATACTCAAGAGTTTCTTTAGAGGGTTGCCCCACATTAAAGACAAAGTCTCGACCGTAGAACACGTCGACGTCAAGACTGTAAAAGATTCGGAAGAACTGTTGAATAGAATACTTAGTACCCTTAGAACGATACAACAAGTTAGAGAACTGGAGTGCTGTCCTCTTATCGTTGAACTGTTCAAAGTAAGGTTTACCAAGAAGAAGTTCGTTAGACAAAAGACCGAGGAACTCTTGACGGACAGAAACAACGTCTCGGTTGGTCATCAACTCGTTTACCATTTCAGCGGGGTTGCCGTCTGAATCGAGTTGGTCTGAATACTTTATCAAGAACTCTGCTAGTTTTGGATATAACTGGTCATAATGTCCAGGCATAACCTCATAGACATCGTACTTGTCCAGTTGTAGATCAAGGCGATCGTCGTCTGTTAATGTCTTTATGTTTGCCACAGAATTACCTTGTGCTTACAACGACTGCCTGAATAAAAGATTCTTCTGCGTCTCTACGCAAAATCGTATTAAGAGTAGATTCAACTGCTGACTGATTAGCAGGGACAGCAAAGAACTTGATGTAGTTTCTACTACCAAGGATTCTCTGCACGTTAAGACCGTTTACCTGAACTAACCCACTCGCAGGGTCGGGATTGTAGTAACCAATATTATCATTGATGACTGTGTTGTTGCTATCTACTAATTCAAGAGTAGTAACAGGAGAAGTTTCAAAGATAACAGGGTTGACTCCTGCTGGTGAAACTCTCGTCTTACCGTTTAATTTATTTCTGATGTAACAAACTTTATTGTTCATAATAAAGTATGAACTTCTTACGGTAGAAGTATTACTTTCTGCTGGCCCACGAATAGTAACAGGGAAGGTAATCGAATGGTTTTCTTTAACGCCAAACGTCGGAGTAATCCTACGGATAAGTTTAATTTCTGCCCTTGAGGAAAGAACTGAAGTATCCACTTCGTCGATATCAGCAAGCATGTTTGAACGACGATAAACTTGGTCAAATCTACCAACGTTCGCGTCAAAGTAATCTGAGACTGCTGTCTCTACCAAATTATCCACAGTTGACTGGGAAGAGTTAGTAAGAGCAGGGTTAAACTGATAGAACACTTCTGTGGCGATATAGGTTTCAACCGGATCTACAAAGTTGAGTCTAAAAGAAACAACTGAGAAGTGATCAGCAAGTTCTTGGATACCACGGCGAGTGTTGGCAATAGTCGTACTAGAGATATTATCTGCCCAGACGATTGAAGTAAACACTGCACCATAATCAGGACGAGGATCTTCTTCTCCACCCCATGATTTGATATCTTTAATGAACTGTGAATATTTTTTGAGAATCAGTGAAGAGTAATCAAGTCCCGTTACCATTCTGTTCTGCGTTGCATATTGGAACGGTGCATTCTTACGAATAGACTCCGCTGTTTCTTTATCTCGTCCACCAGTACTTCTGGTGTTGACCGAGATGCTAGCAGTACCAATTGCGTCCCAAGGTGTCTCAATTAATGCAAGGGTAGAAATACCATTTGCTTCAGCACCAGATGCTCGAAGATAGTTTACTTCAATCACGTTACCTGCTGCTGGAGCGATACCAATAGTAGTACCGTTACCAAACGTAAGTTCAAAGTTACCGTTTGGTGCTTCTCGGAGGACGTATAGTCTTGAGAGTTCGGTAATCTCAATCGCATCTAATAGGTTTGTATAGTTGACGAAAGAGGAAGCGATGCTTGTATCAACATAGGACTGGTCTTCAAATACCTTAATGATGACAGTGTTGATATCCATGCTTGGATCGGGAATGACATAAACAACATCTTGAGATTTATCAACAAGAAAGTTTTGTTCTTTTTCTTGACCTTCGTATACGATGATCTGCGCGTCTTCATCACCGCGAACATAAAACTCATAAACACCCGCACCGTTGTCAACACCTTCAAGGGTGTCGCGGTTGGTAAAGGTATAATCTTTTTCGTCTTTCTCACCACGGAGAATTAGTTCTCCTGGTTTGATTGTTAAAGATCTTTCTCTATCAGGGTCGCTTGAAGTAAGCGAAAGATTGATAGACATCTGAGCAGAGTTTTTAGAATCAGGAATGTAACCCAAAGATTCTGCAATAGAAATAATAGATGGGCGCAGTTGTGCGGTAGTAAGATACGATTCGTTTAATGCAAAGTTTGCGATCAAAGCATTGTAATGCGTGTTGTACGCAAGCACATCTAATAAGTTACTAAGACCCGAACCTTCAAAGTCATAGTCGTTGAACTCTTCTTGTTGTGCGAAGAATACTTTTAGATTATCTTTGATTTGTTGAAAATCTAAATCGGTGCTTTTAATCGTCGTTGGCATTAGCGTAACCTACTCATGTTAACTGAAGTAGTGAATAGTTCTCCAGTAGTCTCTACTCGGAATTGTACCTTAATAGTAATATCATTTACTACCCAATCCATAACTGTTTGTGCTCCTCGGCGAATACGAAACCCGTCATCATCAAAAAACTGAACATCTTCTACAATAGCACGAGGTTCGTATAGTCCTATAGATTCAAATATTCTTTGCCTCATCATACTTTCCGAATAGTTTTCTTTATTCTCAAAAAGCATAGAACGAACGTTAGAACCAAACGAGGGGTTAAATGGTTTCTCATAAAAGTTTGTCAGGACAATACTTCTAACAGATTGCATAACAGCAGCAGTATCTTTTTTCTTATACACGTCGCCTTTCATGACACCGTCAACCAGTGATCCTGGTTTTGCCATGAATGCTAGATCTAAATCGACCCAGTTCTTTTGCTGACCTGTAACTAAACTCTTGCTGTTACTGAGGTCTGGTGTAGTTCTTTTGAGTGCCATTGCATGAATCCAAATGTATTGAATCTATTTATAACGTCAGTCAGTGATTTCTACGAGGTCACCGCCATTATACATCTTGCGGTTGAAGTACGTACAATACAGTTGATTGAAGGTCGCGGTGAAGTCTTTTTCAATCTTAGGCATAACTACAATGATCTGCTGAGACATAGTACCGTCTGGTCTCGTAGTATCATAGTCAAGACTCAACTGATCAAAGAAGAACGTATCCCTGATATAAAGTGACAGGTCAAACCCAGCACCGAAGTCAATCTTGCCTCGTGAGTTATAAAGAGTATAGACAACGGCACGACCATTGTGTTTCAGTTCGTTGATGTAGTATCCGTCTAATGACTTCTGGCAATCACCGCCATCTTCAATGCGATACGGTTCACGCCAGTATCGAAGAGGATCAACAGGTTCCAGACAATACGGTTCACGAATGCCTCCTGCTGGGTGATAATAACCTTCAGTGACCTGTAGACGATAGTTTTTAAACTCAGCAGCAGAAGCAACTCCTTCCATCAACCAAGCATGAAGATACCACTGACGTGCCAGATCCTGACGATCTTTGATGATAGGGATAAAGTCTAATGAAGTCTTAGATCCTGGAGCACCGAGGAACTTACCAACCGTTGAAGACTTAGATAACTTGGTGTTACTGAGGATAGGCGCATCATGCTTATCCGGATTGTAGTTCGGATCAGCAACGATAGTTCTAGTCAGTGCTTCGATGTTTCTCGGTTCAAAAGTTTTTGATGCTCGTTCAACTGGATTGCCGAGTAAAGTATACCCGAACCTCGGTCCATAGTACGGAGATTCCATGCCACTTCGTTTCTCTTCGTAAGGGGCAGGAGGTGCCACGTCTTTGTATGTGTGATGCAATCGGTTTTGATTCAATAGAGTCTGAATGCACTTTGGTCCGTCGGTCTGTTGATCAGGCGAAGTTTTAGGATCGTTTGCACCATCCATTGTTCTCAACTTAGAACGCACCTCTGGAGTATCAGGTGTCCAAGTAAAGTAATAACTGTACTCGTCGATCTTAGATATCTTATTGCGTATCTCGTTGTCCTCATCCACGTAAGGAATACGGACAGCATACGGTGAGGTCTTGTTCCAGACTTCAAACCATCTACCCTTTGTGACATAGAATGGCGAAATAGCAAAACCGTCATGAAGTCTTTCAATCTGTTTCTCATAAACAGTATCAAGAGGAGGATGCCATTCGCAGAATGGGTCGGTGACATCAGGTGCTTTACCTGACCAATCAAACTGATAATCTGGATGTTCCGACCCAACCATCTCATTCGCGCCATCCCACCAGATACCTGCTTTCCATTCAGGATATATGTCAACCCAAGGAGTAGGGGGAATGACCAAGTCTAATGAAGTGGCAACTGTAGCACCCATTGCATATCGTGACATACCTGCTTTATTTGCTTCATCAGCATAAGCAGCAACTGTTGCGTAGTTACTGATGTGCGCACTGTGCGCTTCTTCACAATACTTGGAGTACTTACTCGTCCACGCTTCAAGTGCGCGACCTACCAAACTACCTTGAAATACCGTTTCGGAACCGTTGTCATCACTCGGTCCAGTAAACAACGAACCCATAAAGTGAAAGTCATCACCGCCGACCTTACCTTGTCGTGCGGAGATCCAGAGGTTCTCTGAGGTGAGTGTCAGACCTTTACCCGAAGTAGACGTATGTCTTTCAACAGCGGTTTGTCTTATGTGTCTGGCGTTTTGAATATTATCTTTCTTACTGATCATTCGGAAACTTTCTTTGGTCGCCCAACGCTTATTTCCGGAAGTATACTCGAATGAATCGCCGTATGTTCTCAGGTCGTGATTGCTTCTAACAATCGTGCTATTGTTACCGCCAGTCTCTGTGACAAGATGGTGATGCACACTATGATTCTCGTTTGCTCCGACCCTCACATTATAGTTGCCATTGACGGTCATGTTGTAGTCGCCGTTGACCGTGAGGTTGAGGTCACCATCATAGGTGATGTTACCCTGACCTGCTACTACGACCTCGTGATCGCTTCCTACGACCTCTATGCGATGACTACGGGACGATACAATAACAGAACCGTCCTGCTTGAGTTCAACTCCCGCGCCAGTGTGATGCTTTACAAGTATCCTCTCGTTTCCTGGAGTATCATCCATCTCAAACGAATGTCCGCTTGGGGTTTCATTCGCGTTATTGAATGGATACATCGAGGCAGTAGGTATCGGGATATCAAAGTTGATAGCGTGTACACTACCCTTCATCCATAGTTCGTTGATCTTTACACCACGACCAGCAGCACTAACAGAGTTTCCGTACCAGTTATACCTTCTTGGGTACTCGCCAGTCGGGTCAGCAAACCCGTCTAACGGTGTTCCGTACGATAGTTCCTTCGCTGGACCTTCTGGTTTCGACAGACGGTCTTCAATTTTATTACTTCCTGTAGTCATATTAGAATAATTTATCCATCATGTCTGGGTCTTTGACAAGTACGATTGGACCTTCACCTTCGAGCGCAGCAAGAATATCCGGAGGCGCGAGAGCAGGATCATGCAACGGATCCTTATATAAAGAAGTTTTGTTGAAGTTGTTATAGACATAATTTCTCACGTCAAACCCAGGATCATCTTGCGTTATATCAACGTCCATGTGACCTAGTGCTTGACCTCCGGGATATTGGTTAAAAAATGTACGACAAATTTGGTAAAAGGTATTATACTGTGTACGTGTAATTGACGACGCAGTAATGAACTCGACATTTTCATCTCCAGATGCTACGTTCACTCCTCCAACAAAACAAATACCTATAGAATAATGATTATGTCCATTGATTTCGCAATGATTACCTACGGTGTTCATAGGAACACCGCGCTGTAAAGATCCATCACGTTTAATTATAAGGTGATACTCTTCATCCCCCGCGCCAGTAAGTTCTTTCAACTGCTTTGCCGTGAGGTTCGCGTCAGTATACGTTTCAGACCAATGCACAATTATCTCAGAGATCTCACGAGTCATACTCGACATCTCGTATTCTAGTTCTTCAACAGAGGAAATAAAGTTTTGACCCGCTTCAAAATTAACATCTTCCCCAAGTACTCGCGGGGATATTTCAAACTCTTCAGGAGTGTAAATAGGTATCTGATCAGCAATAGTTTTAAAATCTTTGACTATTTTTTCTGCCAGTTCTGTCGCGTCTGCTACTTCTTTCTTTCCCGTATTTGGATTAGTCCACACTGCGCCAGTCTGCACTATAATCGACTCTGCTGCAACTTGGCTTATAACATGAGGATTCGCTTTTGAAAAGTCTACCGCTAATGAAGTTGGAGTTGCGGCAATTTTTCTACCATCTATTTTTGTCGCCATCCCACTTGAGACAACGCCGAATAAACTATCATTGATCGCTTGCCTGATGGGTACTTGCATTGCGGGAGGGAAAGACTTAAAGTATACAGCAGTGTTCTGACTCACCATAGCATTGATAGCAGTAGTAGTAGTTCTATCAATCATTATTTGATCTCCGTTAGAGTTAAACATGCCTCTAACAGCATTAGTCAAGATACTTGTATTATTATTACCAATCTTATTTCTAATATTATTAACAAAACCGCTTGTCATATTACTACTCTCAAACAAGTCAAATGAACCATCGATAAGATCTTGTTTGCCGGTAAACAAGTTTAGACTTTTTGCTAAATCTGCGCTGCCAACTTGACTAGCACTGATTGGACCACTAAACCCAAATAGATTGCTTGCTCTCAAAACAGTTTCTAAAGCAGGCATATTTGCGATCGGGGTGTGGGGATATATTTCTTTTGCTACTGAATTAATAACGCTCTCAGGAACAACACCTGTTGTGCGGTATTCGCTATTATCTAATTCTATCTCAATTAGATTCTCAATACTAGTGACCTGAGAACGAGACAGGGTTCCACCAGTAAGTTGATTTAACGTAGTCGGTCCAGTGTCCGTTATACTACGAGCGATCATCTCGTTATATGTTGATTGATCTAATATTGCCATTATGGTGTATCGTTAATTGGTGAAACAAAATCGAGGATGCCCTTAACACCACCCTTGACGTATGTGATTCCATTCCAAACTACGGGAGGATATGTACCTGCTGCAAGTGCAAGTTCGGGCAGTAATCCATCGTACATACCGACATCGTCTGTCCAGTTTTCTAAAAATCTTTTTAAACTTAATGGTTGTGCAGACTGAACTACAACCCAAGGGTAGTTGTTCCTGTCCGTATCAACCCAGTATAACTCCGCGTCATTAAACTCTGAAGGTGTTGTCTTAGTACCAGTTGGCACTCCACCAAGGTAAGGTTCAATAAACTCACCACCGACGTTTTCAGTAATGTACATGTACCATAAATCAGTAGGAGGTATATCGTCAATCCATTCCCAACGGTATCCTGCTTCTTTTCCTGGCGCAAGACTCTGACCCATTGGTCCCATATCTCTAATTTCAGACCACCACCAATATGGTATTGCTGGTTCCCAAATATGTTCTGTTGCACCCTTGTCAAGATGATAGTACTCATCACCGCGAATGTTATCACCAGCGAAGTCTTCGTAGTGAGGTATTTCCATCTCACCTTCGATATAAAGAATACCAGTACCATACGTGAGGTGATCAATATGGGGGACTTCGTGCGTTACCCCAATCCAACCGTCTTGTCTATCGTGATGATCAGGACTGCCTTCGATGTCTTCAAGACTACCAAATCTTTCAAAGTCACGGTGAGCGTATCGTCCGATGTTGCTCAGGTTTTCAATAAACCATTTTTGAATAATCCCAGCAAAGTATGCCTCTCGTTCGCGCAGACCAATATCTCCGCGCATGTTCTTAATGAACTGATTGACCTCTTGATGATTAACGTAGGGCATTACCTTGCACCCAATCCGAAGTAGATTGATTCAGCAATCATTTCTGCATTACGTTGATTCACCTTTTCTCTTATTTCAGGATGTACATAATATTTTATTACTGCAGCAACCATACCATTACCTTTCTCATCAATTCCGTCAACCTTTTCTCCGTAGAGTTTACCGACGATATCATTTGTTCTCAACAACTTCGACCACGCCAAAGACTGACTGGTCTGAAACTCGTGCATAACATACATAAGTTGACCTTCCATATCTTCCAAGTTCCTACTTGGGGCAAGGCGACCAACATACGCTGAGAACCTTTTATACCTTGATGACTGGAGCGGCCAACCCGCAATTCCCCTTCCCCTATCATTATCTTTATTCTTTGGATCCAGTTTACTAATATCTTCAAGGACGCCCACGATAGAACTTGCTGCCTTTACCTTCAACCCATTATCTATAAAGAATCTCGCAACATCAAATCTGCTCATAGTTTCAGTATTGTTGACCTTAGTTGGGTCAATCATATTTGAGTTTGATTGTTTGAAGTCAAGTGCAAACGGATTGACCGAAGGATCCTCTCTGTCTTGCGCCTGAATCGTGCTGGGGAATTCTACTCTTGGCATCGAACCCATCACGAAAGGCAACTGAGAACCTGCCCCGTCTAAAAATATTCCAAATACCAAAGCACCAGGAAGGACTTGTGAACTTGTCCCAAGACCAGAAGTGCCGTATGTATCTCCTGGCGTCATGACTTGCGCCCAAGGCAAGTCTCTTTGGGGGATATCATAAGGGTCGCCAGAGTGAATTCCGTGAATTCTAATCTTCACTCTACCTTCAAGACCAGCGGGGGGAGATGAGTCTATAACTGTGGCAAGAAACCACCGCATATCATCGCCATAAAATTCTCGATTAATCGCTTTCATTAAAACATATCCGCACTTATAATTTTTGAATCTTTATCCGGATTAACTTCTTCAACTTCAGGATTTTTCGGTAGGTTGCTATCTATTTTTGAAACAGTAGCAGAAACTTGATACTTCGTGTTAGAGAAAAAGTGCCTCGTGCGTTGAATCAAATACACTCCAGAAATGACTTCGTCTATTTCGGGTTTAATTTCTCTGGTGTCTGATCTCATAAAGTTCATGAAAAGTGTGTCGCCTGCACTTACCCCAGTGCTTGCGCCTGTTGTAAGAGGTTTTAAAAATGCTGCTCCGTTTAGAACAACATTAATAGGATTTTTGTTGAACAGTGCCTTTGTTGCTCGCGAATTCATTTTATTCATTGCATCCAATTCTCTTGGGTCGTCATGATAACTATTGATGGAACCATATGTTCCGTATGAAGTTACAGTACTAAAATAACGATTGTCCCACTTATTTGATTTTTTACTCTGCCCCTGATAATTTAAAGTAAGACTCTCATCAAATACGTTTTGAATGCCGCGAACACCGTCTAAATCTCTTCTCATTAAACTGATCTTTGAATCCTCAAGAAGTTCTTTAACATCGAAATGTCTTGAATAGTTTTGACCCGTATAGGAATCTATATTAGTGAGTCTTGCGCCCAGCGCACCTTCTGACATTAATCGGGTAGTGTCCTGATTGTTTATAGTGTCAAACTCTTTTATGATAAAATCTTGGTCTAGTTGTCCCAATAGTGCTACTGATGCTGCTGCTGCTTGGGAATAAATCATAGGAGAATCTTTATTCCAAACTGCACCGCCTGTCATCATTCTATCGAGAGTCCCTATTCTAACTGTATCCTGTTCTCCCTGTTCCCAAATCGATTGCCACATATAAAAAGGTGCACCAATAATCGTAGTAGCACGATCAAGTAACCAAGTTGCTGATTCAAGTGGAGAAAGATAAGGAATGATTACCTTTACCTTTTCTTGCACTGCTCTCGAACTCTGATAATTTCTATTCACCTCAACGCCCAAATATGCTTCAACGATATTTCCAGCAATACTATCGAGCACTCCATGATAAGACTTCGAAACCTTTATCCCCTCATCCTTAAACGCAATAGGTGAAACTAGACTTAAGGTATAGACCTCAGTTCTTTCATTAGTTTTTACCTTTCTAACGATAGAAGTAATATTCATCGTTATAGAAAACTTTGCTAAAGAAGTGCTTTCTTCTGCCCCGCTAATGAGTAATTCTATTTGCTCTGTTCCTTTAAGATTCATTTCAAAGAAAGAACCCATATCATCCATAACAGTCATGCTGCCAGAAATATAAGGAAGTTCTATGTCTTCAAATAAAGATAACTCAAGAATATATGATTTTACATCATATTTTTCCTTAAGACGTTCAGAAAATATTACCGCCTTCTTTATAAGGTATTCATCTGCAATGATCGATTGTAATTGATTCGCCATTTTATCTGTCTAATTGTCTTCTTACTAAGTCTTTAAATTCGCCAACGATTTGAAGAATAGCATCTGGTTTCACAACAGTGATAGCACGTTGCTCTTCATTCAACTGTTGCAATCTTTCAAGGTATGATTCTGATTGAAAGGTATTAACGTCAGACCATTTGAGAGCATACGGTTTTTCATAAGTTGTGTTCGGTGCCCAATAAGAAGGAAACGCTAAATCGCCATTACCATCTTCAAAGTGATGGATAGCATCATACTCTGGAGTTAGTGGGGCAGCAGGTCTTGTGCTACCGTTTATAGGAAGCAAAGTCGAAGGACCATCAACAGTAGTAAAGTTTGCTGCTCCCGCGAGATAAACCGCCAACTTCACGCGCAATCCTTCAAACTCAGTTCCGGTTGCACCCGAATCTAATAATGATTCTAACTCACGAAACTCTTCAACAGAACTATTCGGTACAGCGAACACAGAGTTGCCTGTCGCAAGTATTGGAGTCTTATCTTTGGTATCCATCTCAAAAGTAATCTGACCAAGGTTATGATTAATCTTTATGATTTTTGCAAGACCTTTGAGGTTTTGATTTGAAGGAGTATCATTCAACCAAATATATTTTCCAGGAACAAATTGATCAGAAGTAGTCATGGAAATATATTCATTGTCCACTCTGATAAAGACAGCATCTGTAGTCGTTACAGTGTAGTGAGGATAATACTTCTTCGCCTGATCGAACAAACGGAAGTTGTCGAGTGGCCAACCACTCTTCCTCAAAGAAGGATTGAGGAGAAAGAAAGTCCAGTAGTGGTCAGTCGTATCGTAGAGATTAAACGAAACGTGATCTGGTCTTTCATTGTTTTGTATTTGATAATTCTCGTAAAAAGAACTATACTCTCTGACTTGATCAAAGACGTCGACGTAGACAGAAAGATCCTGGAACCTTACTGAACTCGCCTCATCGCCGAAACTATAATCAACCTTGGGATAGTTGATGAATAGATTGCTATTTCCAACCGCCATTAGTATCTACCTCCTCGTTCTTCAACACTTTCCCTGTCAAGAGTCTTACCTTCAATGAACGCGAGAGTAATATCTATTTCTGAAAAGTAAGGAGTTCCGTCTTTGGATTTCATGATACTCTGTGCACTTGGGTTGTAATTAGTGGTAACGTTCGTTAAATAAGATGGCACACTTCTGATCCTATAGTCTTGCATTTCTTGACCGTTATAAAATGCTTCAATTTCATATCTTCCTGGAAACTCATACCCAATAGGATATTGATTAGATTGACCATCTAAATATATCGTTTTGGGATACATTTGAGTTCTAAACGCAGTTATAATTTGCCCAATAGTTCTCGCTTCTTCTTCGCTGGCAGGAATCAACTTAAATGTAAAATTGAATTGTCTAAGACTAACCTGTTTAAATAGTGCTTTAGTATTTGGGTTTGGAGCAGTTCTTGTGCCTTGTTGTCCCAGTCCTGACGCCTTTTCACCAAATTTTGAAAGTATAGTTTGAACCCCAAATGCTGCAAGAGGACTAGCATTAAAAGTATCCATACTACCGTCAGCCACCGATTGTTTCATCCCCTCAAAGAATCCCTGATCTTTCACGTTCTCTGACATTTTTAAAAGAGCATTACCAATAGCACCATTATCAAAATTATCGTATGATACTCCATCTGAAATAGCAATGTTAGATGGTAAGTATAGTTCAACCTGCGCGGTCTCTCGGAGAGTAACAGTACGCTCGGGTGTAAACCTTAAAATACCATGATACTCTTGTCGATCAGCGGGGTATCTTAACACTACCGGTATAATATCTTTTTTTGGTCCTGCCATTTTAATAATCCACTAAATATATTTTTATGAAATTCTATTTCTATTTATATGCCAACATACAAAGGTTCGTTCAAACCACAGAATCCCGATAAGTATAGGGGAAACGTAGACGGAATAGTCTATAGATCTTCTTGGGAACGAGATGTGATGAAGTGGTTGGATCACCATAAAGATGTACTTGAATGGAATAGTGAAGAGTTTGTGATAAAATATTATTATGACGTTGATAAAAAGTATCATCGCTATTATATAGACTTTTGGGTCAAATGGAATAATGGCAATGTGACTCTGATTGAAGTCAAACCCAAACGACAAGCGATGCCTCCAAAGGCAAAGAATCCTCGATCGCGCAATGCGATTAATGAGGCGATGACGTATGTGAAGAATAGAAACAAGTGGGAAGCAGCAACAAAGATTGCTGAGGACAATGGTTGGAAATTTCTCATTTGGACTGAGGTGGAACTAGAGAAGATGGGAATTAAAAAGAAACAACCAGGAAAACTCAAGTCCATGAAACCAATGGCACCCTATCGTAAAAAGAAAAAGTCTACTTGATTTGAACTATGTGTCCGTGCTTCCTTTGTCGGACAGATACTTTAGAACCATTTACTCCTCGGATATGTTTACACCAACTTCCGTTTGCTTGCATATTGTGAGGATTGTTATTCCAACTCCAGTTTTGACAAGAGCAACTGTAGAGACCCCAAGAGTAATTTACCGTGTGATATCCGTGACCACTTTCGTCCATGACCATCCAACGTTGTTTTGCCATGGATCATTCTCCTCGTCAACCGCCCCGACCCCTGAACCCAGTCGCTTTACCGTCAAGGGAATTGGTGATAGCAATACCAGAACCTTGAACATTAGTGACGTTACTATTTGTTGAGATAGAAGTTGAAGGCGCATTAACGATTGCAGAACCTCCTCCACCTCTTCCAGCAAACTGAGCATCATTGTTTTCAGAAGTTGCTTGCAACATATTCTCCAACCTTACATCACCGTCGTAGGGGGAAGAAAGATTTTCAGAAGATCCGTTAACAAAGATTGTCAACCTCCCCTTTTCATCGATAGTGTAAACTTCACTATGAGGACTATCCAACTTATCAGAAACGATTGAATTTTCTAATTGAGTTTTTGCCGTTTCTATCGCTTTGTCACTTTTTTGCAGATACATTTGACCCATAGGAGTATGTTTCATTCTTTCTGCGTTTACTTCAGTCACGGCAAGATCGCCGTTAAAAGTATCTTCAATTTGTTTACGTACTTCTGCTTCCTCTAAGTTAGCAGCATCTGTTTGCATTTCTGCTTCTGAAACAGACGAGTCGGCGTTTGTTCCACCTGATTTTCTTTTGTCTATTCTTCCTTGCGCTTCTGCTGCCTTACCCGATTGTCCGGTGATCTTATACCATTTTACCCAAAGACCGTCGACAATATTAGAAAAGAATGAAGAAACGCCGTCGACGACTCCCTCTAAAAATCCACCAATATCCTCAACAAAACTAAACTTATCTAACCACTCAACTGCTTTATCAAATCCAAATAGTCCCATAGTCCAACTGATAAGATCTTTAATGAGATCAAGTGGCCACAGTATAAATCCTTTAATTAGAGATACTATCGCATTACCGACTACAGACATTAAAGTGCCCAATACTCCCATGTCTAACTCTCGAGACTTTTTCCAACCTTCAATCATGCCTTTAACACTCTCAAAGATAGCGAAGATAATCTGCAGAGGCAATAACAATCTTCCTAATAATCTACCGAACCCTGATATAACACGGAAAATAGTTGCAAAAAATTGACCAAAGAACTTAACAAGATTGAAAAAAAGTCTGATTGTATCAGTTATCGTATCAAGTAAACTTTTGAGAAGTCCCGCTTTAGGCATTCTCATCTGTATTCTTTTTAGAGGTTCCTTCGCTTCTGCTATGGTAGCGCGAAATGATTTTGCAACATTATGTATCGGTGCCGTAATAAATTTTAAACCGGAGACTACTCTAGCAGTGAGAGTAGAAAACGCTACGCGCAATTCACTGGCAGCGAGTCGGGCGGGTAGTGTTTTCTTTGCTATATTTTTTATAGAAAGAGATTCTCTAATGCTTCTTAGTGCAGTAGTAATCCTACCCACGAATCCTGCGAATCTAAGGTCTAAAGATTTAAGCGCAGCACGAATAGGAGCAATTCCTTTTTTTAGAATTCCCGAAAAAAGTTTCTTTACCGCCTTAACATATTCTTTGATAGCACCTATAATCGCAGCAGGTATAGCAGCAAGAGCAGTTGCTAATCCCGCTAATGCGAGTTTTTGCCAATTGTCGAGAAGAAGATTTCCTTCTTCTTCAACACTATTGGAACCCATTGCCACAGCAGTTGGAGCGATAGCACTACTACTGATATCATTTGACTTATCTAACTTTCGTTTTTCAAAGAGGGCAGCATCTCTTTGGGCGTCAAAGATGCTGTAGAGGGTATCATTCATTTTAGTCAAAAGACCCTTCACGTCCTCCATGAGTTCCGTGCTCAAATCTGTTTGAGTATTGAGTTCTTGTAACTCGAGTGATACTTGTTCTAGTGTCGACATTTAATTAATCCTGATTCTTCAGGTCTATTTATATGATTATCGCCCCGACGCTCTACGATTCTCTGCCTTTTCTTTTTCTTCTTTGAGATACTCAACTAATAGAGATACGTATACTTGGCGTTCCCACGGTAACATATTCTCTAACTCGTGGAGAGAATAATTATGGTGTTGCATTAAAGCAAAGTTCGTCTTATAATGGTTCACCATATTATCATGAGACAGGGCAATCAGAAAAAATCAGCAAGTCCCTTTAAGTGAACCTCATTCATAGTACCGCATTTAGTGCACTTGAAAGCAACGTCGTGTTTTAAAGCAGGCATGTTTTCTAAAAATGAAGTAAGTTTTTGCAACTGAGTACTTGTCATAGAACTAATAAAAATATCCAGTTCTTCTTTACTTTGCTCTGAACAATCTATTCTTTCATCTTCAGTATGAACTGCAACCATACAATCTCGAAGCAGTCCTACAACTCCGTCCATATTCACCTCTTCCTTTCCCTCTTCTTCTTGCATACCAACAAGGGATTTATATCGAGGGTAAGTCATCTCTACCTTAATCCCATCGGTAATTTCTATAAAAGAGTCATTCCTATTATAATCTACTTCTACCGCAGAGAGGTCTACATTAACTCTATTTTCTTCTTTACAATCTTCGTTCTTACACTTCATCATAATATCAGAAGTTTCTCCGACTGACTTAGATCTAACTTGTAAAAACATATACTCTAAGTCAAACGTAGGTAAGGAAGCAACATCAACCTTTTGTTTAGATTCGATACAAGATTCTAGTGTATCGCACATTGCTTCAAGGCAAACTTCCATACTCTGAGATTCAAATGCCTGAAGAAGAATCTTTTCTTCTTTGACAAGGTACGGTCTGTATTTTACTTTTTTTCCTGTAGAGGGGATCTCCATAGTAAATTTCAAATGTTCATTAATTTTAGGTAACGCCATAATAATATTCTCCAATAATATTAATTTTATTTCATCGCAATTTTATAAAACCACGTAGTATTTGTAGTACAAATTTACTCTTAATTCTAAAGCAGCACTTTGAGGTTGATTATTTAGTTCTATCTCTCCGACGTTGGTTGGGTAACAATCTACCATTTTTACACTATACCTCACTTGTTCATTTCTGTCTAATTGATGAATAGTCACATCATCTTTATAATCTTTAAACAGTCCAACTTCAAAAGGAGGTGTAGGGGAAACGACGCAATCAATCCAATCTTGGAAATAGTTTCTCAGTATGTATCTGTTATCAAGATAAAATGATAAGGAAGCAGTCCCTGGTTCAAAACCAGCAGCGATACGAATGTTAGTTAAACCTACTTGACGATTAATAGTAGAAATTTCTTTTCCAGGAATAATAGCAGAAGTACATAAAGTATTCGTGATTTGAGAAGGATACGCACTAACATCTCCGCCACCGACCTTTCTATGATTTTGCAATGTCGGTAGATGTACCCTCCACCTACTTTGAGATGCCAAACCATCTGTCAGAGTTGATCTAAAATTGTCTACACTAAAAGTGCCCATTATTTGGTGCTCCTATATTTTCTTCTACTATCTGCATAAACAACTTGTTCAGACGCTTTTCTCCACCAAGCGGTGGGTAAGTATATTGCCGATTCCCATTCACTAGACGGGATATTGACTATCTTCCCTCTTACTTGTCTCAGAGAATATTGTTTAAAGCATGGACGAAATGCTTTGTATTTCCTAAATCCATTTAGGAAATCGTAATCTATTTTCAAAAAAGTTTGTTTATCATAACTTTGTTTATTGACTCTATCTAACAAATTATAAAATAATTCTTGTCTAAGATCTAAGGGCAAGTAGTGCAAATTTATCCCGTGAAAGTTTGCGCTCTCGATTCCCATCATAAAAATCAATGGGAACTTATCGTAATAAGGAAGAGTCATCTTCCCCTTCGCTTCATAAAAAAAAGTATACATACGCCCTACCATCGGGGTACGTATAGGGTTCATTTGGTTTAACTCATTCTGCAATTCTCTCCGATTAATCGGTTCTTTCGTTTCTTTGAGTTTATCTTCGTACCATTTTTGAGATTTAATTGATCTCGCTTTGATCCCAGAATCTTCGAGACCCTTACTTAAGTTTTCTAAAACCTTTTTCATGCAATCTATTTATATCATTTCTCCATAAAAAAAGGGGACACCCTTTCGGATGTCCCCTCGCGGGAGAGCAATTACCGACTGTTAGTCAGCATTCGCCAGTTTTTGGAAATAAGACATAGCGTCATCATCTCCATCGTCCCCTGCTGTCTCGGCAGTAGCACTTGGTGCAGGTGCGGGTTCCGCAACTGTATCCATTGCCACTTCTTCCTTGACAGTTCGAGGAGCAGTTTCACCCAAGACTTCCATTAACTTAGTCTGCAACTGGTCGTAAGTTTTATATTGGTCTGGGTCGACATAAGTGTCGATCTTGTGCAACTGATTTAAAGTTGCTTGCAGTTGAGTTTCATCTCCGTCAAATAAAGGAGAAGGATTCTTAAACTCAGATCGATCATAGTTTCGGTAACCTTCAACCTGTCGAATCTTCAACTGGAAGTCTGCACCTTCCCAAAGATCGAACGGATCTACCGGAGTTTCGCCGGGAAATTGAGGTTGCATAAGGTCTTGGATCTTATCAAAGATCTTCTTACCGAACTGGTACATGAAGACTTTGCCTTCGTTCTCGGGAGCAGACGGATCACTTACCACAAGGATATTTGTGACATAATGAAGTCGTCGTTTCTGACGTCGAACCTGATCACGATCTTCTTCGTTACCAGAGTTCCAAAGGCGAGAATTCAATTCACC
>WLWF01001246.1_pt1 | contig 21670 bp, 15 predicted proteins | sample 6718331 | NCBI WGS metagenome assembly WLWF01 (sample SAMN12718692, study PRJNA515312) | sponge metagenome | isolation source: marine sponge | host: Mycale hentscheli | place: New Zealand: South Island, Marlborough, Capsize Point | collected 2003-05-01
GTGAGATGTCTGGTCAAAAGCAACATTGGGAATTTCTGAGAGCATCACCCTTCTTAGTGAATTAGCCAAAGCTGGTTGGACATTATTTAGATGAATGGTGATTTCAGCTTGGTAGTTGTACTGACGACCATCATCAACAATTTGAATAGACGGAACTGCTGACATATCTAGTTTAAATATATAGATATTATATTTTTAAGCCCAATTTATTGTTCAATTTTTTTCCGTAATTACTAAGGTGTGTCTAAAAAATCTTAATTTTATCATCCTATCAGTTATATTTCTAATGGATTCAGGCGATTCATTTGTTATTTTTTATTCTAATTATTGTAGCCATAGTAAGGAATTTTTAGTTGGATTAAAAAATTTACGAAATGGATTATTTGAAAAATTTACCAAAATTTGTGTAGACAACAATCCTTCTATTCCTAAGGCCATTAAATCTGTTCCAACTATTTTAGTTCCTAATCAAGAATATCCATTAACAGATAATCATGTCTTTAATTGGTTAAATAATGTTGGAGGTGGTAATCTAAATCAACGGGTTGTTAGTGGAGAACCACCTCAGTCTGTTTTTAGTCAACAACAAGCAGAACCTTAACAAGCTTCACACCCCCCTGCTCCACCAAAAGCTAAGGAAAGTGAACCTGGTGAAATTAGTCCTTATATAGCTTGTGAAATGGGAAATTGTTATTCTGATTCTTTTTCATTTTTAGATGGAGATCCTCACGGAGGTCAACCCTTAGCCCATTCCTTTACTTTTTTAGGTGCCGATGGTTCTGAAGTTCAACATCAACAATCAAGATCAACTAGACAAGAAATAGATAGACCAAATCTTACGAATAATGAAAAATCATCTGGTTTTGATGTCGCCTATGAACAATATATGTCAAATAGAGATGCCGATCCTCACGTGTTACATGCCCCAAAAAGATGTGGTTAAATATCTCGTTAACCATAAAAACATTAAACCTTCACTTAAAGCCTTTTTATTGAAAATAAGGTATATAAAATGAGTTACCTATCAGCCTTTACAAATCAATTAGAAGCGTTTTCATCCGAACTTAGTGTCATGTTTCCAGAAGATAGTGACTTAAAAATGGCACTTAATATGATTAAACTAGTTAAAAAGGCAAATCCAAGAAAACTATTAATTGTTTTTGATAAATTTACCGTGGATTATAAAGCGGAAATTATGTCTCGAGATGAAAATTTTTTTATTAAACATAGTTTTGATGAATTAGCAGATAAAACAGGAAAGAGTGATTATACTTATTCTCTAGTAACACAACTTAAAAGTCATTGGACTGAGATGAGTCAAGAAAGTAAGGATGCGACGTGGCAGTATTTTATCGTTCTTTTTAAATTATCCGAAAAGATTAATAGTACACCAGTCACTGGTCAAATATCCTAGTTATATTATAATATCCAATTACCTAATATAATTATCTAGTATAATTTCTAAATTTCCTAGTTAATATATCTAGGAGCAACGGTAATTAAAAATCAACTAAGTCCCAATCTTCACTAACTTGGCTTATTTTTACTGGTTTTTGGGTTATCCCAGGGTCATTGTCTATTCCAAATAAAGTATAGTTTGGATCAGGTAATTGGTTATTAACATCTAAGAAGGAATCTATTTTTTCCCCATTGTCCAGCCAAAGAAAAATGGTAAAGGTTGGAGCTAGTTTTTTTATTTGGAGATAGTGGAATTTTTTATTTTGGTAGCTAGCTAAATCTAATTTATCTGGACAATAGGCTTGTAGGCAGTGAGGATCTAAGTAGACTAAATTGTTTCCGTCGGAACCAACAATGTAGAATGACTTATGTCCCTCTCCCCCGACTATTCCCATAAAATATGGACAGGTTGTTAGGTAAATTATATTTTGATAGTAGGCGGTGTCTAGATGTTCTAATCCTAAACGAACTGGTATGGCGACAAGATATTTTTGTTGTTGATTATCCTGATTAGTCCGATTAAATTGATCACTCTTGATATTATGGTCTAAACAAGTAATATAATTAATCTTTTCTAGTTTAAAAAGGGTTATACTGACATCACTTATAAGTTGACATAAAGTATAGGGACCAATCCAATCTCCTGGATTTTTCCCATATTTTGGATACTTGGCAACTAGTTTGTGTATTGAAAACAGATTGGCCGAATCATCCCGAAACAAACTAATCAGGTTGTAATAAGATTTTAAGACCGGTCTAGTAGGGTAATATAACAGAGGGTATTGTATTTTTAAAAGACAATTTGCTAATAGCATTTGTCCACTCCTTAAGGTACATCCCCAACCAATATCACTGGTTATTTCTGTCTGATGAAGTGGAGGAAAGTCATATCGATAACCTAGATAAATAAGTTTATCTACTAATTTATCTATTCCGGTTCCTCCGTAGCGATTACCAAGAAGATATACTGTGTTCATCTTTATATTTCTAGTTAATTTATATTTAAGACAAAATTGCGGGGATTAATCCCCGCGACCCCTTTAGGCTTCCAGCCAGGTGGTTTAGTTAGTGATTTAGATAATGGTGGTTAACTAATTAAACAACTAGAAACCATTGATCTTCCAAGAAAGGTCTCTTGACATTCTGGGCATCTAAAATAAGAACTACCACCCCGGTTCTTTTCTAATCTAGTAAAAGGTTGTCTACAATCTCGACAAATTACCGATAATGATAAAGGTCTCCCAGGTATAACACCTTGAATTACTGGCCTATGACTTGGAGTTTCAGTATTTACCACCGTAGCCATAGGAATATCATTATTTGGCATTTCGTTAGAGGCTATACTAATGGGAACTGCGTTTGGTATAGATGATTGTTTTGCCGGATAATGTTGTGACTGATTTATTTCGTTCATCTTATTATTAATAGACCAGTGAAAAAAAATGAAACTAACTTTTATTCCAAAATTTAATCAGAAATTAAAATCATAAAAATAAATGGCTAACCTACTTATTGTCGAATCAAAGTCTAAATGTGGAAAGATTGAATCCTACCTCGGGAAAGACTACAAATGTTTGGCCAGTCTTGGTCATATTTATGAACTAGTTGAAGGTTTAGAGGCTATTGAAATCCATAATAATTTTAATCCACGTTTTCGTCTCATGTCAAGTAAAAGAGCTTTGGTTGGTGATCTCCAAAGGGCAGCTAAGAGGGCAACTACCGTTTATCTAGCAGCTGATCCAGATCGGGAAGGGGAAGCAATTGCCTATCATTTATCCCAAGCACTAAAGGTCAGTTCTGATAAAATTAAGAGAATTACCTTTAATGAAATCAGTAAAAAAGCGGTCCAGGAAGCCCTTGCTAATCCCCGAGAAATAGATATTCCCCTCTGTGATGCCCAAAAGGCCAGACGGGTTTTGGACCGTTTGTTTGGCTTTACTATTAGTCCGGTCCTCTGGGATTATGTTGGAAAATCACTTTCCGCTGGTCGTTGTCAATCTCCAGCCTTAGAAATTATCTGTCAGCGGGAACAGGAAATTAGTAATTTCGCCAGTAATATGTTTTATAGTATCTTTGGTGACTTAAATCATCCAAAAGGATGTATTACAGTGAAATATCAAGAGAAAATACCGGATTTGACTACCTGTCAAAGTCTTATGGAGTTTCTCTTGTTAGCAAGTTATACGGTTTCTCATATCAACCAAATTAATAGAACCAGTAAACCACCCCCACCTCATACCACTTCAACTCTTCAACAAGAAGCCTCCAACCGGTTAAGTATGAACCCAAAAACTACCATGCAGATAGCCCAAAAACTTTATGAAAAAGGTCATATTACCTATATGAGAACGGATTCCACCATTCTATCCGAAGATGCTAAACGGGACATTAATAAATACGTTTTAAATACTTATGGGGAAAATTACCATCATCCTAGGAACTTTACTAGTAAAGTAAAAAATACTCAAGAGGCCCACGAGTGTATTCGCCCTGTTAAGATAGGACATAGTCCTGATCAGATGAAATTTACCGAACCTAAGGAGGGTCGTCTCTATGAAATGATTTGGAAACGGGCGGTAGGCAGTCAAATGGCGGAAAGACAGGCAACACAACAAATTATGACAATTTTAGCTACTGTGGTAGGTAAACAAGCCTTAGAGTTATTTACTGATGAAGAAATAACCACCTTTATGGGATATGAAATTTTGTACCAAAAGGCTCCTGGTAAAATTACTGATCTAAAGGTCGGAGAGATACTTAGCTTAGAAAAATTTAAAGGAGAGGAAAAAGACACTAAGCCTAAACCTCGTTACACAGAGGCCAGTCTAGTTAAAGAACTGGAGCGTAGTGGTATCGGAAGACCCTCAACATTTAGTAATATTGTTACTACACTACTAGAACGAAATTATGTTGAGCTTGGAACCAATCAAACCAAAAAGATTAATAGAACTAATCTCTTTATCACTAAAGATCGGCCAGAAGTCACTAGTGAAATAGAGAAAAAAAATGCGACCAGTGAAAAGGGTAAACTTCGGGCAACTATACTTGGTCTTCGCGTTAGAACTTTTCTAGGAGAACATTTTCAAAATATTTTATCGGAAGGTCTCACTAGTGAAATTGAAGATCGTCTTGATAATGTCGCAAATGGACAGGATGACTGGGTTAGTGTTGTTAGGGAATTTTATCAAAGTTTCTATCCTACAGTAGAAAAATTAACCAGTGAAAAAACCACAAATAGTAAAAAAATGTTAGAAATAGGAATTCTGGGTAAATACTGTTATAGTATTATTAATACTAAGTATGGACCCGCCTTTTCCAAAACCGAAACAAACAGGAAAATGTCTAAGCCAACTTATCTAACTGTTTGTAAAAATCTTTATGGTGATGGATCAGGATTATCTCTTGACCAAGTAAAGACACTTTACAAATTCCCAAGAAAGATTAGGTGTCCTTGTGGTAAAGAAATAGATTTATGTTATGGGAAAAATGGCTTTTATCTAAAATACGGTTCTTGTAGTACTAATCTTGTAGGCGATTACAGTAACGGACAAGTCCCAAGTGAAAATGACATGGGTTGTTTTATGGATATGATTGATGAATATCAACAAGAGCAAGGTGAGACAGGGGAAGGACCCTTAAAACGTGGTATTATCAAAAAAATAGGTGTCTATCATATCTGTCGCGGTCCTTATGGATTATTTATCGCTAATACGAAAACGAAAAGAAAACCAGTCTCAGTTTCAGATGACACTGATCTAGATACTTTAACTGAAGTAGATTGTTTAAAATTAATAAAAAACAGTTATAACTCTAAAAAATAATCTTTGTCTATAATATTAAAGTTAATGGATATTAATGATGTTTTTACTATTTTATTAGGTATTTCTGTCTTATACTACATTAGTAATTTAGACAAGAATAACAAATATAACAAGAATAATGAAAGTTTTGCGACCCGAGAAGTTATTACAGGAGGGCGTTTAGGTCGTGGAGGTCATTTTTATTAAAAAAATGAATATTACTTCTGGTCATTTGGTTTAACAATATTTAAAGGACTTGAAGTAATAGTCTAGCTAATGAACCAATTTATCCAGTCAAGTCTAAGTCCTGATCTATTCCAGGTAGAAGATGTTGAAAGTGATAATGCCTGTTTTTATCGTTCCTTAGCAAATGCCTTAGCTTTTGTCAGCAAAAAAATAGAACAAATACCTAATCTAAAAAATGGATCTTTTCATCACTATCGTCATGTAGACGATTTCTATGCTGATGATAATTGGGGTTATAATGGTGAAAACCAAGAAATACTAGCTAGAAGTCTTCAAGAATCAGCGGTAGCTTGGATTAAAAACAAACAAAACGAACTTGCTCCACTTCCTAAAAATGCTCCTGAATTAACCTATGAAGTCTTAGTTAATATGATACATGAAATTAGTATATCGGAATATTTGGAAAACTATAGTCATTTTGCTGGAGATTTAGTGGTATTAGATAAAACGTCTATTCACGGTGATACCGATGTAGATAATATAGATAATCCAGAACAGTTTACTATTTTAGATGACCGTTGGGGTGGGTTTGTTGAACAATTAGCCTTAAGTGAATACCTTAAATTACCTATAGTCGTCTTGACAGCTCAAAAATATGATACCAGATTAAAAAAAATAATTACTGGTCGTATTCATCGTAACAAACCAATTAAAGGTGTTAGATTTAAGGTTTATCAGACATCAGGTCTGGAATATTTAACTAGGGGTAGACCAGTCTTATATTTACTTTGGAAAAAAACCAAAAATGGTGATCATTATATGTCGCTCTACCCTAAAGACCAGGATCGTTGTTTAGAAACAATAAAAACAATATAATATATCAATAAACTAGTAACAAAAATTTATAATACTTAGAGGTTAGTCATTATAAATAACTATAATGGCTCATCTAAAATACCATAATAAACTAGTTGAATTATCTGAAGTTTTTTATCAATCACACTGTGAGCTAATTACCTCTATTTGTATTGAGCTAGAACAGCCAGAAAAAATTAAAGAACTTCAAGCTAAATTTCTGGATAGAATAAAATTAAAAGCTAAGAAAGACCCAGAAAAACCTAAAAAATCTAAAACTAGTTATATGTATTTTTGTCAAGATCAAAGGGAAAAATTATTGGAAGAAAACCCTAATATCTTATTAGGTGAACAGTCCAAGAAACTAGGGGAGATGTGGAATGCCTTAGAGGTGGATGAAAAACAAAAATATGTTATGATAGCAGGAGATGATAAAACTAGATATGAACAAGAACTAGAAGACTATAATGAAAAATGGTCTGTAGATTAAATAGCCAAAAATGAACCAAATAACTCACTATCCAATATTTCATCATTTTAAATTTAGATATCCTTATTGGTAACTTGCTTTCCAATTAGTCATATTTGGCATTTGGGCACGACATCTCTCAAGATTATACTTTAAGGTCTTGTGGAGATGCTCAATATATCTTTCAAATACTTTTCTCTTGGATAATTGGTATACAATTAAACCAATAATAATAAAAACTGGCAACATATGAGAGTTATCCTCAAAGTAGTCACCTAGGTTAGTTCCAAATATATGATCATAGAAATCCGGAGAATAGTTTGTTTTTGGTTCTTTGTGATGATAGTGGTGGTATGATTCTGGAATTAACCAGTGGTAATTTACAAAATGAACCATGGGGAAACCAAACATAAATAGTAAAATAGCATAATTGTCGAATAGATAAATACAGTTTAAATTTAAAATAATATTAACAATTAACAAGAAACCTCCAGAGGCAAACATATCAGAGAAAAATTCCATAGCCTTTTCTTTTAAATTTTTGGTATCCATATGGTGAAAGTCATGACCACTAATTCTTCCATAAAAAGCGGATTCATGTGCTAAACGATGTAGTAGATAGGCTGAAAGTCCCGTAATCATAAAGGTGTTAAAATTATTAACTAGATTACCGGGAAATAAATGTAAGATGATGGCAATTCCAATTAAAAAGACAAAATTTTTTATACCATAGTAATTGAAGAAGTAAAATAAAAATTTTAGATAATCCCAACAACTATCACCTTTTTTTTTGCTAAGTTGTTTTAGTTTTTCATTATAGTAAAATAAAAAACGATTCATTATTATCTATAGCTAACAAAAAGTAATAACGATTAATTATTACTTTTTGTTTTCTCTTTTCTCTTTTCTCTTTTTTTGGAGTTTGTAGTTTACACTTTTAAAATATAATCCAGATGACATAACCAAGTTAACCAAGTTAACCAAGTTAACCAAGTTAATCAAGTTTACCTAATAATAAAAGGATAACTCCATTTCCTTAATAATATAATATTAACTTGCCTTTCTATTCTAGTAGTGGCATGACATCCATGGATTCAATTGAATCAATCAGAGTGTCTGCTTCTCGTAAAATATTTTTCTTTTCTCGGTTGTAAGATCTAATACTTTTAAGGGCCTCTGAAAGAGTAAACCATTTTATGTCACCAATTTCAATAACTTGTATTTTTTTGTCCTGGTTTATACTGGGGGTGCCAATGTCACCAACAAGTTTAGCAATATAATAAATATGTTTATAACGTTTCTTATTTGATCCGATAAAATCCTCCTCAAGTGGATCAATACACCTAAGAACATAAATATTTTCTCTGTCAATATCAGTTTCTTCTTCAAACTCCCTAACAGCACACTGGAGATCTCTTTCTTTTAAATTTCTCCTGCCTTTAGGAAATCCCCATTCTGGTTGATCCCATTTTGATTTTGAATTATTGACAAGGCTACTAAGATTAGTAAATTCTTCTTCAACTAGGAGACCATTTTTCAAGATATTAAACTGTTTTTCTGAATTGTAAAATTCTTTCTGATATTTTGCCTTTTTCTCCTCATCTTCTACCCAAAGATCATTCCATAAAGTAGAAAAGGGTAAATTTAAAATTCGGTATTTTTCTGTGTCTGTCATCTCATCAAAAATATTATTTAAATATTCTAAATCATTTAGGGGGTAATTTCCCCTAATTAATTCGACATATCCAAGGGAATCTTTTCTCATAACTAAGAGATATTCCCGACCATATTTAGTAATCCGATATAGTAAAATGCCTAAACTGGTAATGGGGTCAGTACAATGTTTATAGATATGTCCAATTTTCCCACAATTACCACAATAGACCTTTTTATTTATTTTTTTCACTGGATTGTTTTTGGTATCAACATCCATAATTACACTCTTTTAATTATTAATGTAGAGTGTTTAAGTATTTTTAGTTACAAATATTTGAAAAATATCTTATTACTAGATAGTTAAGATGTCCAAAACATCAGATATCTTAGATATTACTATTAAAGAAATAGAGAAGGGCCTAGTAACTAATAACACATATCTGGAGAAGGCCACCTTTCTCCAAATAGAGACCCGTCGCCTACATGAATCAATTCTGTCTTGTCAAACAAAACTGGAAAGAGAAAACCTAGAAATATATCTTCAGGCCTTATCAAGTGTCAAGGCTCAATATATCGTTAGTCTACTTAATACAAAAACTATTAGCCAAGAACAGGCTAAACTTTATTTTCCCACGATTAATGATCCCTTTTTTAATAATAAAATAGCTCAGGTTACAAGATTTTCACAGTACCAGGTCCCTGCTATTCAAGATAAAAAAACGTTTTTTTCGGAAAGAAATCCAGATTTTACCAGAACTCCTTCACAAAATTTTGTCGCTAGTTTTATTACCCCCGACACCCCTTACAATGGGATTTTATTATGGCACGGTGTTGGAGCCGGAAAAACTTGTGCTGCCCTTGGAATAGCAGAGACATTTTTAAATAATCATAATGACTTAACCAAAAAAGTTCTAGTCTTAACCCCATCAGAACAATTACATAGTGAATGGAGAGGTGAAATATTCAATCTTTCTAAAGAATTTAGTAAAGATAACTATAACTTGTATTTAACCAATGGGGGTCAGCTAGATTATTATAGTTGGCTTCTTGGAGGATCACCATCTAGAGATGTGGGAAAAATTACTCCAACACAAAACCAAAAAAGAATGCCAATTACCAATATTCAATGTACAGGGAATAAATACAATCCTTTTAAAACTAGAATTATTGATGATATGACAAGGGATTTTGACAAAAATAAGAAAAAACTAGAAAAGGTTATCAGGCAACAGGTCAATGAAAATTATGAATTTGAAACCTATAATATTATCGTTAATAAATATGAAAGACATGAAAGGAAGTTATTTTTTAACAAAAGTAAACAACTAGAAGGAAAACTCGTAAAATACATCATTAATGAGTTTTCCAACCGTGTCATTATTATGGATGAGATTCATCGGGTTAGGGAAAAAACAGAAGGGACTGGTAGAAAAGGAAAGGAGGCAAATCTTAAAAAAGGATCTTCCTTAATTTATGCGGAAAATTCTACGGTCTATGTGGCTTTAAAGCCTAATACGGAACCGGTATTAGCCACGGTGTTATCAATCCAAGATAATGAGTATAAGGTAGATAAGAAGTATAGTTCAGAGCCAGACAGAGATAAATCCAGTAGAAATATAACCTATCAACTCCAATTAAGTGACGAAAGTAATAAAATAGTAGATGAAATACGACCAGACCAAGTTTGGGGTAGAACTAGCTCTATGATGGAACAAAAAACCATGATTTTAAAGATGATCGCTAAGTATGCCGTCAATACTAAATTAGTCTTAGCCTCAGCCACTCCTATGTATTCTACCGCTAGTGAAATTCTTGATATTTTAGATATTCTGCTATTAAATGACTCCAGACCCATGACCGTCAAAAATGCTATTTTTAAAGATGAGTATCAACTCAGGGGAAAAACAGGAGAGGCTGAACGAGAATTAGCTAAAAAGGCTCTGGTTGATGCGGCCAAAGGGTATATTTCATATATCAGAGGAGTTAATCCTGCTATTTTCCCTGTCAGACTTGATCCAACAAGTCAAATAATGGAAAATGACAAGAGTAAGTCATATCCCTTAACTAGTCTTGGTTATGAGCCCAGACCTATTTATAGTTTTGTTTCTGGTAGCCAAGATATTATTAGAACGCGTCTAAAAGCGGAACAATGGATTTATGATCCATGTTTAACTCGTGATATTATGAGTCCCTATCAACTTGCTTGCTGGGCTGGTATTTGTCAACAGGGATTTGGAAGTGGATCTAAGAAAAACAGCGAATGGGTTTTTAGTGGTCTACTCCAAGGTAAAGCCCCAACTCACGCTTCTATTATTACGTTTCCAGTTCTTACTGGAGATGATATCATTTCACTTTTAGAAAATACACCACTCAGCCAGGAAACCGTTGATAATCTTAAGGTTTGTTACGGGCAAAAAGGATTTGATCATACCTTTAACCGAATGGAAAATACCTCCAAAATGAGTAGAAAAGTTGATGGGAAATCCAGCAGACGCAAACAGACAAATATTAAGTGGAATATTAAAGCTAACCTAGACCGTGAATTCCTTAAACTAGTGGAACCAACAGAGGAAATTCCCACTTCAGATCAGATCTACAGTCAACATTTTCGTGGGCTCCAAAAATATTCTAGTAAATTAGCTAATATTACTAGACTTGTTAATAGCTGCCAAGGTATAGTCTTTATCTATTCGGAATATGTCGTAGATGGTGTTAATATGATGGCAATGGCCCTGGAGGCTAATGGTTACTATAGATATTCTAAAGGTCAAACGTGGGATGATACTAAATTAACTTGGTCCGGTGAAGATGAAAATTTACTAGTACCGGAACTAATGGCCCAGGGAGGGGACCGTCGTAATTATCAAGGACGATCTTTTAATCAGATAGAAGATCAAGATCCACAAAAGGTCCAGGGTCGGTATATTATGCTAAAAGGAGAGGATATGAGTCAGAAAGTTATTGATGATTTAATAGCGGCGGCTAAAGCCGAAGATAATATTGAGGGACAACAAATTAAAGTTATCATTGGTAGTAAAAAGGTCAGAGAGGGCTTTTCTCTTAAAGCCGTTAGGCAAATTCACATTTTGGATCCCTGGTATCATCTTAACGCCATAGACCAATCAACCGGGAGAGGAATTAGAAACTATTCTCACAGTTCTCTTCCATTAGAAAAACGAAATGTTACGGTATTTTTACACTCAGCTAGTCTCCCTGATCTAACGGATGAAAATTTTCCGCGTTTATACGATTTTTTCCAAGATATTTTACCGGATATTGACGATGTTGAAATAAGTATTAATGAAGTAAGTGAGGAAATAGTTGATGAAAAATCCGGAAAAATTCAAGAAGGGGTGGAGACACCCTTAACCCTAGTAGAAAGTAGTGATGAATATCTTTATCGAACTGCTTATCAACATAGTCGGGAAATAGCTAAAGTTAGTAGATATTTACAGAAATATTCGGTAGATTGTAAGTTAAACATTCATGGTAATATGTTTCCCGTTAGTTTGTTTAATCAGAAAGGGATTAATCCTTATCCAATCATTACGTCCCAAAATAAAAACCTTCCTGATTTTAAATTAGGAAACCGAGATAATTCATGGCAGTGTGATTTTAGTAGTTGTCAATATACTTGTCGCCCTGATGATCCAGCAACTTTGACTGGACTACGTAATTATAAATATTATATTGAATTATTACCTGTAACGGATACTATTCTAGAGACGGCCAAAAAAACATTTAAACAGATTTTCCGCGGAAAGACGGCCGCTACTTTGTCGGAAATTATCAAAATGATGACTCAACAAAAAATAAGCCTAAAAGTATCTTATCTGGCAATTGAACAGGTCGTGAAAAACAGGGAGTATGTTTATGACGTCCATTATCGGAAGGGTTATGTCATTTTCAGAAATCAAACTAATCATCAAGACGCTTTCTATATTTTCCAACCAATATGGTTACCAACCGTTGGACATGGAAATCAAGTTTTAGAAGATGACCAAGATGAGACGATTTCTCCCATATTAAGAACACTTCCAGCTCCAAATTCCGCAAATCTAGTAGCCATTACTGAACCAGAACTAGAACTAGAGACAGAAAGTGAAAAACCAGAAGGGGAAACTATTTTAGCTGAATCATCTGGTATAGATTGTCAAGATCACGAAGAAAGTCAGCAGTTAGTTAGTAACTTGGAAAAATATTACCTAACTATCTTATCTATAATAGATAAGGATTTATCTGGCTATTACCCTAATAAACCTAGAAATAAGTTAGCCGAGACAAGCGTTATTCTTAAAAGTAAAGCAGATACCTGTGAATATCGTATCCCCATTCCAACCATTCAAGATTTATTGTTGATGGCTGGCTTTTCTATTTTAGACCCACTTCCCGAGACAGATGAATACCTTTTCTTAGTTAAAGTCTGTAAATGGATTTGTTTTAGATTATGTCTTGATAAACCCCAAGAGGAATGGGTTAATTTTAGTAGTCAGGTATCTAATTTTGAAATTTCCCAAACCAATGGTCTTGGGAAAATACCAAGCTTAAAATTATGTAGTTATTATTTTTTTCTAGAAGATTTACCTGAAAATATTGTGGAAAAGACATTTGGTCAAACCACTCTAGAAGTTGGTGATAGGGTTCATGTCAAAGAAACGTTTAAGACTAAGGGATTTGATGGAATAGTAGATAGTTTACCGGATCAAGATACCAAGAGCCTTTACATTAAAGATCTCAGCAGTGGTGCTAGAAAACTAGTTGAGACTAAATTACTCTCTCCCTTAATTAATCGTCGCCAGCAAATCTACTTTGGACAGGTACGGGTCCAAGTTAAAAAAGACGGTGTGACTAAAACTCTAGAAAAAATTTTACCAACTACCTTTAGACTGTTAAAGGTGGGGAAAACCAGTGGACCCCAACAACTATTTTATAAATTAAACTATCATCTAATAGATCTAGATGAGATGGCGATAAATTGTCAACTTCAACAAGACTACTCTACTGATAACGATCAATATAAAATGACTTTAACTGATATTAAACCTAGTGAGATTTCAAGTTTTTATGGTTATTCTAATATTCAATCTAAAACTGGGAAGTGTAACTATACCAATGTGGAAAAGTTTACCAACTTTACCAAGGAGGAGGTCTTAAAATATAGCCTAACGTGTTTTTACTTTAAAAATCTACTAGAAAAAAGGGAAGGTATCGGTGGTTGCTGTGCCCTTCAATCTCTAAAACAGAAAAAGGTCGAAATTATTAATACTATTTTAACCTCTACCAATGGAGAACCTTATACTAAACAATTTTCCAGATATAGTGGGAAAAATAAAAAACAAATTACTCCGGTTGAAATAGTGACAGAAGGGGCCGATGTGGAAATCCAAAAAATTACCCTGTGTCGCCGGGAGGGTATAGCCCCTAATATTACATATGTCGCTGGCTTAGATAATAAAATTAAAGATTCGGCCACTATGCCCATTGTGACACTTGAATTAATGCTTTTATTACGATATTTTAGGTTTGTTAACAAGGGGTATTGTCCTAACAATCCATTAATAGAACATACTTGGTATTTAAGGAAGAATGAGGCCTTATTAGTTAATAAGTAAATTGGTCTCAAATAAACGGCTCTTAATTAAAATGGTCTTAAAACCTAAGTTGAGAGATAGAGAGAGATGAGATAAAATTGAGAACTTAAAAATATCTTTAAGATATAAAATAATAATATATATCATATTGACAGCGATGACGGAAAACAGTATTTTTATGACTTCGGTGCTTAATGAAACAATTACCATTCCTGCCCATAAAATAACGACTAATTTGGACCACGTTATCTTAAACGAATTACGTCAAACAATTGGAAACAAATGTGGGTCACATGGTTATATTGATAAAGATAGTATTAATATTGTCAAACGTTCTATTGGAAAAATTAACTCAGGTCATCTTAATGGGAGCCTGGCCTACGAGGTTTCCTATAAGGCGAACATTTGTAATCCAACCGAAGGAAGCCTAATTACTTGTGAAGTAGTTAATAAAAATAAAATGGGTATTTTAGCTAGTGCTCCTCCATTGTCCATTGTTTTAGCTAGACAACACCATCCAGATAACGAAACTTTTGATAACCTATTATTAGGAGACCAGATCACTATTAAAGTGGTCGGAAAAAGATTTGAATTATATGATGACCAGATCACCGCTATTGGAGAACTAGTAACGTCTTAGACAAATCTTGTTACATTTCATATAAATTTAATAAAAAATTATTATAAATTTTTTATTAATTAATAGCAGCCTGACCAATTCAGGGATGTTTTGTGCCTAGTCTAGTTAAAGTTAAGTTAAACAGTTAATCTACAAATAGAGCATATCAAGCGAAGTATTACTTTCCTTTTTGTCTTCTTTTAACAAGAGATCAATAACCTTATTGGTTAGGGTAAAGGGAAATGACAGGTTCTTAATTTGGTAGCTAACTAATTCAAACTTGTTAGTCTCCGTTTTCTTGGGTTTAGTTTCTATTTCGCCTGTCTCCACGGCTTCATTATGATCTGGCTTTAAGGTGACACCACCTCCAACTACAGTAGTTGGAGGGGTCTCCCCTGATTCCTGGGTAATTTTTAGGAGATTAATCTTTTCGACAATGGTTTCTAAGGCCCTTTTAAGATTTCTAACTCCCTCCTCCTCGGTATAATTGGTAATGATATATTTTACTTGCTCATCTTTCATAGTAAGATCTGACAGGGAAAATCCAATATTTTGACATATTTTAGGTAGAAGGTAATCCTGAGCAATTTTAAGCTTATCTTCCTTTTTGAACCCCTTTGTTGGAATTATTTTAATTCTATCTAGTAGAATAGGGTTTACTTTGGTAATATCATTAAAAGAGAAGATAAAGGTGGCTTTGGAAAGATCAAAATCAATTCCAGAATAGTATTTATCGTGAAATTGACTATTTTGCGAATGATCGGTCAAATGACAGAGTAGATTAGCAATCTCTTCTCCCTTTGGAGTTTCACTAAGCTTATCCAATTCATCAAAACAGATCACTGGATCCATGGTGCCACATTTTTTTAAAATGTTAATGATCCTACCACACTGAGAGCCTTCATAGGTGAAGTCATGACCCTCTAGGATACAACTGTCTGTCGCACCTCCCAGAGCAATAAAGGCAAAGGGACGACCCATTGCCTTAGCAACCCCCTCCCGAATTAGGGTCGTTTTACCGTTACCGGGAGGACCTTGGAGGGCTAATATTTTACCCTGACTATCAGGGTTGCTAATCATCATGGCCACTGATTGTAGAATTGATGCTTTGACAATTTCATGACCAAATACTGCTTGGTTTAGACACTGTTTAGTATTAGAGAGAAACTCACATAGTTTTTCCGGACTACTTTCCAAGCTTATCATAGGTGGACTATATTCTCCAAAAGGAATCTTCATAATACCTTCTAACCACCTGTTTAATTTGTGATATTCCGGGTCTCCAGAGTCCATCATATAAAATTGATCTAGTCTTTCAATTATTAAGGATTTAACATTCAAGTCCAAACTAGAATTCAAGATTTTAAAGCGATAAGGAACATCATTTTTCCGGAAATTTTGGAGTTGTGTTTCTAGTTCATCAATTTTGGTTTTATCTTCTTTAGATAGTCCTTTAAGATAACGCTCCTCTTCCAACGTATATTCTAGTTCTTCATCATCTTCATCATCCTCGTCCCCAGTATTATAATTACTATCAGAATCTTGCTCACTATGGCTTTCTGTATCACTATCTTGTCTTTTTGATTTTTTCTTTTTCCCTAGGCTACCTCCCAAAAGAGCAGATAGCAGGATATCTCCAGCTAATTTTTCTAGTTTTTTCTCATCTAGCTTAATTTTTACCGATTTGTTGTTTTTTGATTTACTGGTCTCTTTTCCACTCTCATCCTGTTTTTTAGGTTGAACTGAAACGTCTTTTCCTTTTCTAAGATTTTTAGGATTTTTGTGATTTTTAGGTTTGGTCTCAGTGTCTGTTTTTGGAGTAGGATTTCTCATTTTATGCTTTAGTGTAAGTAGTTTCTCAAGATAGAGACATTCACTATCTAGGTGATTTTCCTCTTTTTCCCGTTTCTGATCTGTTTTCACTACTCTACCATCTTGATATTCAATAAAATTATCCGGAACCACAAAGTCACGTAGATTTCCGTGTTGATCTAGCTCATCTGGCTTTTCACGACGACTCTTTTTCTTAAGGGTTTGGGTCTGTTTAGATTTGCCATCAGATTTTCTCTCTCTCTCTTGCTCTTTTTTAGAGCGAGTGTTATTACTAGGACAGTCCTTTTCCATGATATCTATGTCTAAAGTTTTAAAAGTTTAATTAAAAAGTAAAACCAACCAGATGTGTCAATTTTTTTAAGTTGATTATTTCTATTTAAAGATTTAAAATTAAAAAAAAATTGATTAAAGGTATTAAAAATAATATAATAGTTATATAACAGTTTAAAATGACATACCACAAGGAACTGGAATATGGATCTAATATTGATAGAGTTGTTGGGTTACAATTCAGTCTACTTTCCCCAGAAGAAATCTTGAGCAGGTCAGTGGCTGAAATTACCACACAAGAAACCTATGATGGTGATAATCCCAAAATTGGTGGTCTATTTGATCCCCGAATGGGTGTTCTTGATCATGGGAAAATTTGTCCTACCGATGGTTTAGATAACAGGTTTTGTCCTGGTTATTTTGGACACATTCAATTAGCGGCCCCCTGTCTCCATATACAGTTTCTAAATCATATTATTAAAACTCTAAAATCCGTCTGTTGGAGATGTTCTAAATGTCTGGTAGATGTCAATAATCCAGAAATTCAAAAACTACTTCATAAGAAAAAGGGAATTCATCGGTCTAATTATATCCACCTAGAGACGAAAAGTGTTAAAAGATGTGGTGAAAAAAATAGTGATGGTTGTGGTGCCCTTCAGCCCACTAATATTAAGAAAGACACTGGATCTATCGGTCGTATCTGTGCCGAATGGAAAGTAACTACCAAGGAGGCCGACGGCCAGAGGGACAAAAAGATTATCTGGAATGCTGAGGATGTCCTAAAAATCCTGAAAAGGATTACCTTAGAAGATGCTGAGGCCATGGGATTTAGTCGGTATTGGTGTAAACCTGATTGGATGGTTTGTACTGTTCTTCCCGTCGCTCCACCTGCTGCCAGACCATCGGTCCGTAATGATAGTAATACCAGAATGGAAGATGATTTAACACATAAATTATGTGACATTGTTAAAACGAACCGTGTCCTAAAACAAAAAATAGAAGCAGGGGCACCTAAAAATGTCGTAGATGAATGGGCCCAGTTATTACAGTATCATATTGCGACCCTAATTGATAATGCTCAGCCCGGGGTACCACCGGCCCAGCAGCGATCGGGTCGTCCTCTAAAGTCAATTAGAGAAAGACTAAGATCTAAAGAAGGTCGTGTTCGTGGTAATTTAATGGGTAAACGTGTAGATTTTTCGGCTCGTTCCGTAATTACCCCAGACCCTAATATTGAAGTAGATGAATTGGGTGTTCCCAAAAAAATTGCCAAAAACTTAACCATACCAGAAAAGGTGACCAAGTACAACCAAGAATTCCTGACTAGTCTAATTACGAGACATCATCGTGATGGTGGTTCTGGTAATTGCTATGACGAATGGCCGGGAGCTAAATCCATTAAAAGGGTCTCAGATGGTCAGATTATTTCCCTAAAGCATATTAATACTGAGAATATCCAACTAGAAATAGGAGATATTGTTAACAGACATCTCTTGGATGGTGATATTGTCTTATTTAATAGGCAACCTTCTCTCCATAGGATGAGTATGATGGGACATCGGGTTAGAGTGATGGACTATTCTACTTTTCGCCTCAATGTCAGTGTGACTACACCGTATAATGCTGATTTTGATGGTGATGAAATGAATATGCATGTTCCACAATCTATCCAGAGTTCCGTTGAAATTAGAGACCTTGCCTCTGTTACTACCCAAATTATTACTCCAGCCCAAAATAAACCAATCATTAGTCTGGTCCAGGATACTCTACTGGGAAGTTATGTCTTTACCCAATATAGCCAATACTTCAATGAGGAGCAGTTTGATAATATTTTGGTAGCCACTAAGTTATATGATGCTGTTAAGCCTGAACCTGATATTAAAAAGGGTACACAGCTCCAACATCTCCCTAACTGGTTTCCAAGAGAAAAATATTACTATCTAATCCAGAACGACCAGATAAGCTGTGACCTCTGGTCAGGAAGAAGTATTTTCTCAATCTGTCTACCTCCTATTAACCTTGAAAAACCAAATGGTTCCTATGATGAATGTATTGATTGCGAAAAACACCAAAATATAATTAAGATTGTTAAGGGTCAAATTAAATCAGGAGTGTTTGATAAAAAACTATTAGGTGGTATTGACGGTGGTTTAATCCATACAACCTTTAATGACTTTGGTACTCAACAGACAAAATACCTTCTAGACGGAATTCAGAATATAATTACTAAATTTATGACCCAATCTGCCTTTAGTATTGGAATTGGTGACCTAGTTGCCAGTAGAAATGCTATGATAGAGATGGAGGAAGTTATTAAAGAAAAGAAAAGAAAAGTCATTGATATAATTGAAGAGGTTCATAATGGTGTTCTAGAAAATAACAGTGGAAAACCATTATCAGATGAATTTGAGCTTCAGGTCAATAAAAACCTAAATAAGGCAGTAGAAGCTGCGGGTAAAATTGCCATCACCCAATTACCAAGAACTAATAGGATGATTAATATTGTTAAATCTGGCTCTAAGGGATCTGTTATTAATATTGGTCAAATGATTGCCTTGGTAGGACAGCAAAATATAGATGGTAAACGAATTCCATATGGTTTTACTGATCGTACTCTACCTCATTTCCATAAATATGATGATGGACCATCTGCTAGAGGTTTTGTAGAAAATAGTTTCATGAAGGGTTTAAATCCACATGAATTCTTCTTTCACGCGATGGGAGGGCGGGAAGGTGTAATTGATACGGCAGTTAAGACATCTGAGACTGGTTATATTCAGAGAAAACTAATTAAGGCTATGGAGGATCTCAAGATTGTTAGTGATCTATCAGTTCGTAATGCTAACGGTATTATCGTCCAATTCCTGTATGGTGAGGATGGTATTGATCCTACTAAAATAGAAAAACAAAAAACTCATTTATCTAGTATGACTGTAGATCAGATTAAACAAACATATGCCCCTGATAATTTTATTGAAACTCTAAATGAAACATTTACTTATGATGTAGTAGAAAATATTAATCTTAAAATGGATAACTATATTAGTAAGTTAGAGGCTAATTATCTAGATATGGTTGCGTCTAGAAATTATCTAGTAGAAAAAATATTTCAGATGAAGGATGATCATACAATTTATTGCCCATTGGGTATTAAACGTCTTTGTATCAATGCGAAAAGTGAATTTCCACTTCAAACTGATAAAACTGACCTTGATCCCATCTATGCTTTAGATAAACTATCCCATCTAGAACAAGTATGTAAAGTATCTGCTAATAATAAGGCAAATAGACTATTAATTATATTAATTAGAAGTTTCCTGTCACCAATGTATGCTATTAGAAAGCTGCATTTGGGACGACTTGCTTTTGATAAGATTTATCACGAAATCTTAACTAATTTCCAGAGTTCAATAGATGAACCTGGCACTTTGGTAGGTGTTATTGCTGCTCAGTCTATTGGTGAACCTGCCACTCAGATGACCCTAAACACTTTCCATTTTGCTGGAGTTGGTTCTAAATCTGAAGTAGTAAGAGGTGTCCCTCGTCTAAAGGAGATCATTTCAGTATCCAAAAACATGAAATCACCTATGCTTAACGTTTATCTACGGGATGAATATGCCACGAACAAAGAGTTAGCTGTCAATATCTTAAATAATCTGGAAATTACAACTATTCGTGACATTACCAAGGTATCTAAAATCTATTTTGACCCAAAAACTGACGAAAAACAAACTACTATTCCGGAAGATGAAGGTCTCCTCCAGATTTACCAAGAATTTGAGGAATTTGGATTCCATAATTATGACAGTAGTACAGATCAAGTCAATCCATGGCTTCTCCGATTTGAATTTGACCGTGAAAAAATGGTTGAAAAACAGATTAAGATGATTGACATCTACTACGCAATTTACAGTAAGTTTAACAAGGAGGGAAATGCAATGGATGATATGATTTGTGTGTTTAGTGATGATAATGCATCCAATTTAGTTTTCCGTATCCAGTGTCTAGTTAACCCAGAAGAGGTGGAAGGTTGTGATGAAGATGATATGCTTTGTCTATTAAAAACACTTGAAACCAGTATCTTAAATGATATCGTTCTTAAGGGTATCAAGGGTATTAGTAAGGCCTCTATGAATAAAGAGGAAAACCATGTTGCCAAAATTGGACAAGATTTCCAGACCAACCATCAATGGGTTATTGATACTGTTGGGACCAATTTGATTGATGTTCTTAACCATCCCCAAGTTGATTTTACTAGAACTTATAGTAATAGTATTACAGAGATATACGAAGTATTGGGAATTGAGGCAGCTCGCGAAGCCATTATTAGTGAGATTACGGAATTATTGTCTTTTGATGGTACCTACATTAACTACCGTCATATTTCCCTGTTGGCTGATATTATGACCAACCGAGGAACCCTAATGTCTATAGACAGACACGGTATCAATAAGAGTGATCGTGGACCACTTGCCAAGTGTAGTTTTGAGGAGACTCCTGATATCATCAGTAAGGCGGCAATCTTTGGGGAATATGATAAGATTAATGGGGTTTCTAGTAATATTATGCTGGGACAAGAGGTGAAATCTGGAACAGGTTTTAGTGATATCCTGTTTGATGAGAAATTCTTCCTGGAAAAACTCCAAGACCAACAACTTGGAGAAGAAAGCGATGACGAAACCGAAACTGCTATTTTGGATACTATGGATAGTGCTGGACCAGAGTATTGTGACAGTGACAACTTCGGGTTTAATTTCAGTGACACCCACTTACAACCTGAAAATATTGGAGAAAACCTTCCCAGTGTGAAAATAGATTAAGTATAGTATAATTCTTATTACAGATAAAATAAGACATTTTAAATATCTTAATTAAACATAAATTGTTTAATTAAGACATTTTAAATATCTTAATTAAACATAAATTGTTTATG